>JGI24702J35022_10002968_pt1 | contig 10263 bp, 8 predicted proteins | sample TergutTh196P4_FD_35022 | JGI IMG/M metagenome (IMG submission 35022)
CGCCTGTGGCGGCGTGGTCTATATAGCAGTTCCCGCCCGCCGCAGGCGGGCAGGAACTATAATTTAAATTAATCAACGATATATGTTATGAAACTTAATGAATTAATAGTAGGCATAGTGTTCTTCTTTGCAATGGCTGTTTTAGGTTATTATACAATAATCAGGGGCGAAATATTAAATAAAAAGGAATTTTATTATGCTACTGCTGTTTTTGAAGATGTTGAAGGTCTGAATATAGGCGCAAAGATTTTGGTTAATGGCGTAGAATCAGGAACAGTGTCATCAATAGAACTGATGCCGGATTCTAAAGTAGCAGTAAACCTGAAACTCTTTAGAGTTTTTACACTATATGAAAATTATAAAATTACGCTCAAGAATCAATCGGCCCTCGGCGGTAAGGTTATTGTTATAAATCCCGGAACACAAGAAATTGACGGGAATGTATTTTATACGGTCATACATATGGAAAATCTTACAGGTAAAACAATCGGCGATCCCCTTACAAAATTAACAGAGATAATTGATGAAAACCGCGAAGAGATAAAAGACATTATAAGTAATTTTAGTGAGTTCTCCAGAAAAATTAATAAAGGCGACGGTACTGTTGCTAAACTTGTAAACACAGATTCAATCCATAAAGAAACCGAAGGTTTACTTAAAGAGCTAAGAGATACCGTTGAAGATGCAAGAGAACAGGCTCCTGTTACAAGTTTTATCAGGGCGGCATTAACAGCATTTTAGTAGGGGCGGCAACCTGCCGCCCGCATAGCGGCAATTAACGGCCCGCATAGGCGGCAATTAACGGCCCGCATAGCGGCAACCTGCCGCCAGCATAATCAATTTTAAAGGATGAAATTTTTAAAGGATGAAATATCAGTGCCTAAAAGAGAAGATATAAAAAAAATACTCATAATAGGTTCGGGTCCCATAGTTATAGGACAGGCCTGTGAATTTGATTACTCGGGATCGCAAGCCTGCAAGTCCTTAAAAGAGGAAGGATATGAGGTCATATTAATAAACTCTAACCCTGCAACAATTATGACTGATCCTGAGCTTGCGGATAAAACATATATTGAACCTATTGAGCCTGATGTAGTGACAAAGATTATTGAAATTGAAAGACCTGATGCAATACTCCCCACAGTTGGCGGTCAGACTGCTCTCAATACTGCAATGAACCTTGAAGAGATGGGTACATTAAAAAAATATAATGTAGAAGTAATAGGCGCAAACATTGATGCTATAAAAAAGGCTGAGGATAGAAATCTGTTTAAGAAGGCTATGCTTAAAATAGGGTTGGAAGTTCCCGAATCTAATTTTGTTTCAACTATAGAGGATGGACTTGCAGCGCTTAATAATATGAAACTCCCCATTGTAATAAGGCCTGCCTTTACTCTTGGCGGCAGCGGAGGGAATATTGTTTATAACAGGGAGAAGTTCGTTGAATTAGTAAACAGAGGGCTTGATGAATCTCCCATAAAACAGGTTTTACTCGAAGAATCGGTAATAGGATGGAAAGAGATAGAACTTGAGGTTATGAGAGATAAGAGAGATAATGTCATAGTAATATGTTCAATAGAAAATTTTGATCCCATGGGAGTCCACACAGGAGATTCCATTACAATTGCGCCTCAGCAGACTCTTTCTAACAAGGAATACCTGAACATAAAAAATATGGGTATTGCAATCATAAGGGAAATAGGCGTTGATACAGGCGGAGCAAATATCCAATTTGCAGTTAATCCTGAAAACGGACGTGTTATGATAATAGAAATGAATCCCAGGGTGAGCAGAAGTTCGGCTTTGGCATCAAAGGCAACAGGATTCCCTATAGCGAAAATTACTGCAAAACTTGCAGTAGGCTTTACGCTTGATGAAATAACAAATGATATTACTAAGGAGACATTAGCATCTTTTGAGCCGACAATAGATTATGTTGTTGTAAAGGCTCCGAGATGGACCTTTGAAAAATTTGAAGGAGCTGATCCAAGACTTGGTGTTCAGATGAAATCCGTAGGCGAGTCCATGGCTATAGCCGGAACCTTTAAGGAATCTTTCCAGAAAGCGTTTCGTTCATTAGAGATTGACAGATCAGGATTCGGCTCTGACGGGAATTTGAAGATTAGTTCATATATCTCGTCATTAAGTGAAGATGAGAGGGATGCCATATTTAACAGGGAATTTACTTTGCCGAAACCTGACCGCGTTTTCTATATACACGAGGCTTTAAAGTGTGGAAAGAGTATTGAGTGGATAGCAGAGCGTTCAAAGATAGACCGGTGGTTTCTCAGTCAATTAAAGGAACTTGTTGATGAAGAGAATAATTTTGAAAGTAAGTGCAGGGCAGATGGAGTAAATGTTGATACTGTTAGAAAAATGAAAAGATTGGGTTTTTCCGACAGACAGCTTGGGTTCATGATGAATAGAAAAGAGATCGAAGAGCTTTACAGTAAGGGACCTCTTTTTCAGAAAAAGTATTCAATGGCTTTGAAATCCAGCGAGAGAGAAATCAGAGATTTAAGAAACAAGAACAATATACTACCTGTATTTCATGTTGTTGATACATGCGCCGGAGAGTTTAGGTCTTATGTAAATTATTTTTATTCATCTTATTACGGCGAGAATGAATCTCAAAGAACAGAAAGAAAAAAAATTATGATTATAGGCGGCGGCCCGAATAGAATAGGTCAGGGTATAGAGTTTGATTACTGCTGCTGTCACGCTGCGTTTGCTTTAAAAGAAGAGGGGATCGAATCAATTATAGTCAACTCTAATCCTGAGACGGTCTCCACTGATTATGATACATCCGATAGACTTTACTTTGAGCCTCTTACCTTGGAAGATATACTCCACATATATAATGTTGAACGTCCCGACGGAGTTATAGTTCAATTCGGCGGGCAGACTCCGCTTCGCATAGCAAAAGCGCTTGAGGATAACGGCGTTAAGATAATCGGAACCTCAACAGATTCAATAGACAGGGCTGAAGACAGGGAGCGTTTTTCCAAGGTTATAGATAAACTCAAATTGAAGCAGCCGAAGAATGGTATTGCTTATAATGAAGATGATGCTGTTAAAGTTGCGGAATATATAGGCTATCCATTAATTGTCAGACCGTCATATGTTCTTGGAGGGAGGTCCATGGCTATAATCTTTGATGGTAATGCCTTGCATAATTATATAAACACAGCCGCAGAGATTTCTCCTGAGCATCCGATTCTTGTAGATAAATTTTTGGAGGACGCAGTTGAGATTGATGTTGATGCTTTGTGCGATGGAACCGATGTTTATGTTGGAGCTATAATGGAACACGTTGAAGAGGCGGGCATACATTCGGGTGATTCCGCGTGTATTATTCCGCCTATCTCTATCTCTGATAATCTGCAAAAGCAAATAATTGAAGCAACGGAAAAAATCGCAATTGAGCTTAATGTAATCGGACTTCTTAATATTCAATATGCAATAAAGGATAATGAACTCTATATAATCGAAGTAAATCCGAGAGGCTCAAGAACCGTGCCGTTTGTTTCAAAAACAATAGGTATCTCATTGGCAAAGGCTGCTGTTAAAGTTATGCTTGGGAAAAGTTTGAAAGAGCTCGGATTAATAAATATGAAAAAATTTCCCTTTGTCAGCGTAAAAGAGGCTGTGCTCCCATTCGATAAATTCCCCGGAGTTGATATTCTCCTATCACCTGAGATGAAATCAACAGGTGAGGTTATGGGGATTTCTTATAATTTCGGAGAATCATTCTTTAAGGCGTCACTTGCTGCAGGTGACAGACTGCCTGTAAGCGGAACCGTATTCTTAAGTATTAATGATACACACAAGGATGAACTGTTAGAAGAAGTAAAACTTCTCCATGAAAACGGATTTAAACTTTTAGCAACACGCGGTACTGCTAAATTTTATAATGACCGCAATATACCCTGCGAAATGGTATATAAGGTAAACGAAGGAAGACCCGATGTTGTTGACAGAATTAAAAATTTAGATATAGATTTTGTAATTAACACGCCGCTCGGCAAGGTCACATGGGACGATGCTTACTGGATTCGTCAGGCAGCAACAAGGTACCGTATTCCTATTGCTACTACATTGTCGGCGGCAAAGGCTGCAATAACCGGGTTGCTGCATGTAAAAGAGAACAAAGAACTCTCGGTTAAACCTATACAGGAGTTTTATAAAGAGGTAGTATGATGACATCTGAAAAAAAAATTCTTACTAAAGAAGAAATTGATAATATAATTATTGAATCTTCAAAAAAAATTTTTAATGACATTGAAGATTTATCGAACTTTGCAATAATAGGCATACATACGCGCGGCGTAGAATTAGCAGATAGAATAAGAAAAGAGATTGAAAAAATTTCCGGCAAAGAGATTAAGCATGGGACTTTGGATATTTCATTTTACCGCGATGATCTTGCTACAAGGGGAAAACTCCCTGTGCTTAAGGAGACCCTGATAGAATTTAATATTAATAATAAAAATATACTGCTTGTTGATGATGTACTCTTCTCAGGCAGGACAACTAAGGCTGCTCTTGAAACTTTGACAACATTCGGCAGACCATATACAATTAAGCTATTTGTGCTTGTTGATCGCGGCGGAAGAGAACTGCCGATTCAACCTGACTACTGCGGATTTAAAATCGATACTCAGCAGGATGATCAGGTAAATGTGCGTCTTTTCCAAACAGATAATGTTGTAGATTCGGTATATTTGGTATGTAGGGGGGCATAACATGAAAGATCTAATAATAATCGGAGGAGGACCTGCAGGCCTGACTGCAGGTATTTATGGAATAAGGGCCGGTCTTGATCTCATTATTATTGAAAGAATCGCTCCGGGCGGACAGGTTGTAAATTCATATGAAATTGAGAATTACCCGGGATTTCCTAATCCCATATCAGGATGGGATCTTATGGATGGAATGGAGGAACAGACCAGAAGACTCGGCGCAGAGATTATATCAGGAGATGTTGTTGCAATAAAAAAAGATAATAACATCTTTACGGTTGTATTAAGCGATGGAGAGATGCAGGCTAAAAGCGTGATAATCGCTACAGGTACCGTCAACAGAAAACTCAATGTGCCCGGTGAAAAAGAATATACAGGCAGGGGCGTATCATACTGCGCCACATGCGACGGAGCTTTTTTTAAGGAAAAGGTAACTGTTGTTGTCGGAGGCGGAGATGCTGCTCTTGAGGAAGCGGATTTTTTAACAAGGTTCGCCTCCAAGGTTTATCTTATTCATAGAAGAGACCAGTTTCGCGGCTCTGAAATTTTACAGAAAAGGGCGCTTAGCAATGAGAAGATAATTCCCATATTGAATACTGTTGTTGAATCAATTAATGGCGATGACAAAGTTAATTCTGTTTTACTAAAAAATAAAACCAATGACGAAACAAAAGTATTGAACACAGACGGCGTATTTGTTTTTGTCGGATTTGATCCTAATGTATCATTTGTTGATGAAAAATTACTTAATGCAAACAGAGAAATTATTGTTGATATGAATATGCAAACAGCTATCCCCGGACTCTTTGCTGCAGGCGATATCAGAAGCAATTCAAAGAGACAGATTGTCACAGCAGCAGCAGACGGAGCAACTGCCGCACTCAATGCTTATGAATATTTAATAGAACATTGATAGAGGGCGTATTAAAGTGAAAAACATAAAATCTTTTACCCTTTTTATTGTAATCTTAATATGTGTTTCATGCGCGAGTAATAGAAAGATCGATGATATGAAAGGATTTATTAATGAGACTGTTCAGCTAACAGAAGAGTTTATTATACATATTTCGGAATCTACTAATGAGAGTGAAATAGTATATGCTATTGAGTCGTTTACTAAAAGTATTACTCTGCTTGAAGAAAAGAGCAGTGCAATTAAAAAAAAGTACCCTGATATTGATACATGGTTTGATGAACCTCCTGCAGAATTAGCAGATGATTTAAACAGACTTCATATTGCAGAGAGAAAGTTTGAAGAAATTTTAAGAAGCGACAAGGTGAGAGAATTAAGAAGAGATTTTAAGGTTCAATCTGCATTTAAGGATCTGCTTGATGAATTGGATAGGGTTAAGTTCTTTCAGTAGGGACGTTTCCTAAAAGCACCTTGCATAAAATTTTTCCAATGATGATTTTATCAGAGAGCTAATTGCATGTAAGCGATTATCATCTATTCTCATATTTTCAAGATCAAAAAACGGTTCATTTAAAAAAAGCGATCTTGATATTGAAAGAGTTAATACAGGTAATTCTAATTGGATATAATTCCTTACAATAAAACCCTTGCTGTAATGATTTGATACTCGAAAAATATCCGAAACAGTATCTCCCTCTTTGGATAATTTTTTTGATAAAATATTTGCAAGCTCCATAGCCATTCCTTCCGGAGCTGTATGTTTAATCCCCGAATCTGTGCCGGCAGTACATCCTGTTATTATTAGAGGCCGTGGTTTTCCCCTATCCTGTGCATTTTTTGGCCCTACTGCGGAATGTGTATGACATTCAATAATTGCTTTAAAGCTGAATTCCTTTATTGCGGTTTTTATTGAATCATGAAACGGTCTATAGTATCTGTTTAAAATATTAGAGATGGCAATTTCATCAGGATAGCAGTTATCCCTAAAGACTTCAAGATTCATAGATGTTCTTGATTTTATTACTCCGTCATGAGTAATTGGCGAAAGTTCCTTGTACTCTCTGTCTACATCAACAAATAATTTAGAGATATCAGTGCTTATTGCTTTATAAATAGAATCCGGTAATGAAAAGATTGGATTTGCTCCCGCATCGGATTCAAAAAAAATATTAATGGGACTTACATTTTCATGGCCGTATAATTCCTCAGGTACATCAAGTCCACCATGAGGGATTATTAATAGAAATGGAAGTTTTTCAGTCATATAATCTTTTAATAATCTTAAAAAGATCAATCATTCTGACCAAAGCTGAGAGATTGATGAGTATGCTCATAATTATTAATATTACAATTAAAACTATATCCGTATTTAAATTGTATTTGGTTAATATAATTCGTAAAAACGGATCAATCACTGAATACATAGATAGCATCACAACTCGCTCTGTTCTTTGCATCAGCCCCCTTTTTGTCGCAGCTCCTACAACTTCACCTCTGGCTTTAACATAGCTCATTGAAGCTGTGCCTAATAGTATAGTCATAATAATTACAATGCCTATATAATCAAAAGTTGTAATAGTAAAATTTGCCGCATCTATTGAAATGTTTTTACTAAGAAAATATATTGCAATGCCAATGAATACAAATGCATCGCTATATCTGTCTCCGCATGAATCGAAAAAAGCGCCCGATTTAGTTGTCTGATTTGTCTCTCTTGCCAAAGCTCCGTCTAACATATCTAAGGTACCGCTTATGATGAGGAGCCATCCTCCAAGTGCAATGAATCCCACAGCGTATAGAGAACCGGTTGCAAATGACAGGAGTATTGAAATTGCAGTGATTCCGTTAGGTGTAATCTTAATTAATTTAAAGAAATTGAGAATAGGTCTGGTTATCCAATACCAGTATTCGATAAAAAAAATTCCTATAAAACTTTTATGAAGCCTTGACAGGGTTTCTTGTGATTTACTTCTTTTGCCCCATGTTATTGCAAAATATGTAAATAGTAAGATAAAAATTTCACTTACAATTATCAGTGGTAATATTGAATAGTAAATGGATGTATCATAAGAATTCATCTATCTATGCTCCATTTTTTCTATACATCGTAAAATAATTAAATATTATAATAAATTATATAATAGTAATATAATTTATTATTGATTGTTAAAGTCAATAATATTTTTAATTCTCTGATTATTACTGAATATTTTTTTATTGTAAAAAATCCTTTTGTGTTAATAAATAGGAGAGGTGAAGAAATAATATGCCTGCAAAACTGTCAAATGAAGAGATAAAGGGTAAGAGACCTTTAATTGAAGTTGTTAAAGAGTCTAAAAGATTCCCAATAACCGTAATTGCAGAAAATATACGAAGTCTTTATAATGTAGGATCAATGTTCCGTACATCCGATGGCGCATTTATTGAAAAACTATGGTTATGCGGATATACGGGATTCCCCCCAAGAAAAGAGATCGATAAAACTGCGCTTGGCAGTGTAGAAACTGTTCCCTGGGAACATGCAGAAGATACTATATCTGTTATAAAAAAACTTAAATCAGACGGATATTTAATAGCAGCGCTGGAGCATACGGATAGCAGTAAAAATTATCTTGAAGCGGAATATACCTTTCCCCTCTGCATAATGCTCGGTAATGAGGTTGAAGGTCTATCTGAGGAAGCGGTACATTTGGCTGATATGGCAATAGAGATACCAATGTATGGAATTAAACAATCATTAAATGTATCGGTCGCCTATGGAATCATCGTGTATCATTTAATAGAAAAATGTATGTGCCGGGCGTAGGGGCCGGCCTTGCGCCTGCCCAAACCCATCAATCATAAAATCGCCCGCGATTTTACATTTATACATTTAGCGGCCGATAAATTTTTCGTATGGATGCGGGCGACCGGCCCAAATAATTTTATGTTATTAAACAATTCGTAGGGGCGGCAACCTGCCTCCCGCAATATACAAATAATTTATGTCATTACATATAACATTCGATGTAAAAATGTATCCATGCGGGGGATGTACAACATGTGGAATATATCCATGCGGGGAATATATCCATACGGGAAAATGTACAACACGAGGAATGTATCCATGCGGGGGATGTACAATATGTGGAATGTATCCACACGGGCGGCAGATTGCCGCCCCTACGTACCATAAACATTAAATACTAAAAAAATGCATTAATACCTATACCCCACCCCAATATATATCCCATAAATATTTTTTGTGTACTCAAATTTATACGGACCATACATAGCCGGATCCATTTCCGGATCTCGCACTTTAAGACTATTTCCAAAAAATAACTCCCAGTTAAAAGCAAGAGTAACATCAAGATTTTCTATAATAGTATATGTTGCTCCAAGTCCAATGTCTATAGAATCAAGTATGGGATTTGTAGATGTTGCAAGCAAGTTATTGTAGTCTTGTAAATAGCTATCTTTAACTCCTTGCTTTGTGTACATTAATCCTAAACCGACTTTAAGTTCATCTAGTATTTTATATCCGCCGCTTAAAGCTATTTCATATCCCACGCCGAAGCCATTAGTTTTCTTTACCGATTTGGTTACATTATTTGGACTAAGCGTAGGATCAGGATCATACTTATAGTTTATGTAATTTACCTCAGGTGCAAAGAACATAGTTACAGCAAGACCTAATGTAAGTTCAGGCATAACTACATATTCTCCGCCGAGTGAAAGTATAGATGGGAGATTCTGCTTAGCTTTCATTCCGTCATAATTGGGAAGGTAAGGTTTAATAGAATCCTCAGCAATAGTATCATACACATTTCCCGTACCCGATTCCGAAGGAGTTGCACCTCTACTTTTTGTCTTATATTTAAATTTAAGGCTTGTCTCCATTTCGTATCTGAGGCCCAGAGTCAGACCTTCCATAGGTTTAGCATCAATTCCAATCACAGGAGTAATACCATTTGCATCATATTCATACTCATCTGCAATATTGAAACGAACCGGATTAGTGCCGCCTATTCCATCTAAGTTAATCACTCCATTTATTTTACCTGTTCTCTTTGCCATTATATATTTAAGACCTAAGGAGACCGAAGCCTTATCTTCAAAGAATGTGTATGCTGCGCCTATTCCTATTGCATAATAAACGCTTGAAGTTTCAAAAGAACTTGAAAAGAAATCTGTCTTAGAACCTGAGAAAGCGAAAACATGGTTGTAGTTGTCTTGAAGGTCTGACACAATATTCCCTATCAAAACACTTGATCCTACAGTACCATCCCATTTCATAGTTCCATCGCCTCCTATTATACCTCCTTGCAAAAATGCTGCAAGTTTGCCCGGACCAGTCTGTCCGAAGTTATTAACAACATATAGGTTCGGCATAAAATATGTAGGTTCACTCTGTTCGTATTTCTTATTAATAAGATCAGGATTAGGGCTCTCTTTCACTTTTGTTTCATAGCTTCTTAAGAGCATCTGATTGCTCACATCAAAATATAAACCGGGCGCTAAATAGGCCGTACCTGCCGGATTGTAAGCTACAATATCGGCGCCCTCTGTTCTTGCAACAGAGGCGGTATTCATAATAAACTTTGCGCTCTGAGTAGACATATAGTC
>JGI24702J35022_10002969_pt1 | contig 10262 bp, 6 predicted proteins | sample TergutTh196P4_FD_35022 | JGI IMG/M metagenome (IMG submission 35022)
GGAAATAAAATATCCGCCGTTTCTGGAAACCGCCATTCCTCTATGAGCGGCAAGCGTTCCCCGCCACTCTTTTTCCCGCATCGTTGAAGTTCCGCCGGAATAGAACTCGTGACCTTCATGATCAACCATGGCATATGCGGAAAAAGTATTGCCCACGAGAGCATCAACATTATTCAGCATGTCGCTGGCAACGTAATAAAGAGTCAGCACGAATTTGTCTGTATCGATGAGATAGCTCTTGCTGTAAGCAAAAGACCACATCGCATTATCAAAAGGCTCGAAGAGAAGCGAATAACCGCTGCCATAGTTACTAGCTCTGACCAATTGATTCCAGTCCTGTTTTAACACTGCATAATCAAGATCGGATAGACCGATGATCGAATCAAAAAGCGTGTGATCTGGTCCTTCCAGAATGAGACCGCGAATTTCCATATGACTCGCCTGTAATTTATTAAGGAGCAGACGTACCAGTTCAAAGGTCTTCTTGGAAGGCGCGTCATAGTATCCTTTGAGTTCCGCTTTCAATTCTCTTGAAGACATGATATATTGCGAAGAAGTTTGAAGAATGGTCATCGAGGACTCGATTTCACTCTTCATCTGGGTGCATATATCTTCAGCGACTTTGATAGCATGCCGATTTAGAAGCGGCCAAAGAAAGAAGAAGGACAGGATAATAGTAATTGTGAAACTAATTGCCTCGATGGCTAATACCCGTATTGTCAGCTTTCTGACAATACGGGATGTTCGGAATGATTGAAATAGCCTCTTCACAGTTCGTCATCCTTTCATATAGTATTGTGGCGGCGAACCCACAACCTTTGTGAAAACCCGGCTGAAATACTCGGCGGAGGTAAACCCAACTTTTTCGGCGATTTCATAAACTCGATATTGCCCCTGCCTGAGTAAACTTTTTGCTCGCTCGATACGTAAGATTTTAATGTATTCAGTCATGGTTTTCCCTGTTTCTTGCTTGAATAGAACACTCAAACGCCCCACACTAATCCCGACGCGTTCAGAAACCATTCCAATGGACAATTCTTTGTTAGAATAATTTTCCCTCAGAAAAAAAACAGCATTCGAAATTGCTGGCGTCATACGGCTTTTTTCTTCAAAACGCCACCCGTTAACTCTGCGCATTTGTTCAACGATCCATTGCCTGAGCGCATCGCGTGAAAGCGCCGCCGTGGAGGTATAGTAGAAAATGGATTTTCCATACTGTTCAAACGCCTTGTTAAATATAGCGTCCACGTTTTTTTTCAGTGACTCAAGGCCATATGCCTCCTGTAAATCTATGAACTGTGAAAAATAGCTTTCTATTTTTACTACCGCGTTGTCAAACGACAGATTTCCGATTTGCACAAAAGAAATAATAGTTTCAATGATCGCTTCATAAGTGGATTTTGACTGGGACTCTATCTCCCTTCTAATTTGATCCAATAGAGCCGATAACGAGGCCGGGTTGAGTTCTTCTTTCAGGATATAGGCGTTAGCGCCAAGCTCCATCGCCCGTTTCGCGTACACAAACTCGCCAAAAGCGCTCAATATGATAAATCGGGCAAAGGTATTCTCTATCCGGATTGCTTTCAGCATATCCAAGCCGTCCATCACTGGCATTCTAATGTCAGAAAACACCACCTGCGGCGAGAACTCTTGAAAACGGCATATGCCCTGTCTCCCGTTAATTGCTGTCGCAACTACTTCAAAGCCTAGTCTTCCCCAATCTAACATAGCGGTTAGTCCATTAAGGATGATCTGTTCGTCATCGACGATGATTACTTTTATTTTCTCCATTTATAACAAGCCTTTCTGCATGAGGCGCCGGCGAGGAATGAAAACGGCGCCAGCCGTATAGATTGTGCTGCCCTTGATTTGCATGTAGAGGATTCATTTATGGAACGGAAGATGTTGAAAGCCCGAGCGTTCCTTGTCTTTTTTTCTTTAGCTTACAGCATCATCACCCTAATCGCAAAGGCATTTTGAGAAATAGAAGAATAGTACAGATAATAGAATAATTATACATGAGAACTATTGTACCGTGATTATATCTAAAAATTTATATAATTAGTACATGATATAGAAGATTTGTGCATCTAAAAAGACTAGACGATATGGTAGCATAAATGTAACTGAAAAGGCGCCATTCATATTACCCTTATTCTTACTAACAATGAGCAATCACAAATAGGTAGAAAGGAAATGAAAAACATGAAAAGCAGTCTAAAAAAAGTACTTTGTTTTGCACTCTGTTTCTGTGTTTTGAGTGCATCTGTTCCTCTTTTTCCAGTGACCGCATCGGCGGCGGGAACGCCTGTAATCGAATTTTTTAATTCGCCAGACCGCACCTCCAAACCGATGGCGCGTATGTGGTTCCCGGACGCCTCCGCAGGCGTTGACGACAACGACGTTATTGAAAAACAGATCAACGAGTTGGCGGTCAAAGGTATGGGCGGCGTGGAAATTTGTTTCCTGACCGGGTCAAGCAACTATACCAATGCTCAGGCAAAGGACTTTGGTTGGGGTACGCCCAACTGGACCAAAGTCCTCAAAAAGATTTTTCAAGCGGCTAATAAGGTACCCGGTGGTTTCCAGGTTGATGTGACCATCACAGCCCACTGGCCTCCAGGAGTCGGCTATCTTGACCCAAACGATAACGAGGCTAGCCGCGAGTTGGTGTATACCGTCACGAAGATCAAGGCGTCCGATCTGGCAAGCGGTGCGCTTCCATTAGTGCTGCCAGTGACCAAGGTGGATACCAACACCCGATTCATCCTCAACGACACCTTTGAAGCGGCAGCCGTTGCCCAGTACACCGGTACTGAGGGCAGCGGGAGCTCCGCCGTTCAGAAGTTCGACTTCAACTCCCTTATTCCCGTCACCGACAAAGTCTCCATCATCGCGGGCGCAGACGAGCCGGCCGGCGTGCCTGATGAGGCTTACTGCGCGGCTCAAGGGTGGAATTACGCTACGGTTTTGGAGCAGCTCGGGCCCGAACCGGTTGAACCGCTGCCAGCCGGGGTCAAGTTTGACTCCGAAGGAAATCGGAAACGCCTGGCCGATGTGCAACATCACTATAGGGCTGATCTGTCCGGCGTCGTGCTCTCCGGGCTTGATAACACCGATACGCTTCAGACAGGCGATTATGTCATCATCACTGCGTATTACAGGGGCACCGCCCAGAGGGGCCACACCGGTAAATATGTCTACAATTCAGCTTTTGTAACCAACTATTTTACCGAAGTGGGGACAAAGATCCTCACCGATACGTGGGATAAGTACATTTTAGACCCCGAACTCATCGCGTTGATGAGAGCCAACGGCGGCAGTATCTTCGAGGATTCGATCGAGGCCTCGAAGACCACCTCCTTCTGGGCGCATGACCTCATGGACAACTTCGACGACAGCTACGCATACAAAGACATCATGCCCATTATCGTCAGCAGCATGGGCGCCTCCGGCGGCGCTTCGCAGGGAACCGCCAGAAAGTTCTTCAACTTTGAAAACGACGGAGATCTGCAAAACCGCATTTATCAGGAATACACGCTTATGCTGGGCGAGCTCTATAAGTCCCTGCGCATAACAGGGATTTCCAATTGGGCAAAAAATACTTTAGGCTATAATTTCCGCACGCAGTGCTACTATCTGCCCGGTCTGGACATCCCCAGCGCGGCGCTTATCGCCGATATTGTGGAAGGCGACAATATGTCCAAGGGCGACGGCTTGCGCACTCTCGTGTCGGCCGTAAACATGGACGCAAAAGCCTATATGTCTATGGAGGCCGTCACTGGCAGGAGTTGCAACCAGATCAGTCTGGCCGACGCGAAAACGGAAGTTGCGCAAAACTACTCGGATGGCGTCAACCGCATCATTTTCCATGGCACGCCCTATGCCAAGTCCCTCAACGGCTATGCCGCCGACTGGCCTGGCTGGCTGCCATTCGGTACGTCTTTTGGCGACGCCTACACGTACCGGCAGGCCTATTGGGATGATTTTGGCAACGAACTCAATTACATGGCCCGGACGCAGGCTGTTTTACAGCATGGCACAGCGAAAATTGACGTGGCTTTCCTCATCGATAAAGCGGCTTCCTTCACATTGCCGTCCCGGAACAAATTCCAGGAAATCCTCGATGCGGGCTATTCATATAATCGCATGACAGAATCACTGCTCTTCAGCAATAACGCCATAGTGAAAAATAACCGTTTGGCCGACGACGGTCCATCTTATAAAGCCCTTGTTCTGGATGAGGTGAAGTCCATCTCCCTTGAGGGCATTCAGAAGGTCATTCGTCTGGCCGAAGACGGTCTTCCCATCATCATTTACAATAGCGACGTTACAGCCATTTACGGTAGCAACATGGCGGACGACGCCAAGGTCGCGGAGGCATTTGCCGAACTGAAAGCCATGCCCGGTATCAAAACGGCGACAACTACGACGGAAGTCCTCAGCGTTCTTAAAGAGATGGGAGTCTATTCTTACGCCAGCTACAACATGTCCCAACTCGAGACAACCATGTACTCCGACGCAGCTGACGGAACCAACTACTACTACATATTCAATAATTCCCGTCCGACCAACAGCGGCATGCTAGCCGGCGGCCAGGGCGCCAGTTACAAAGGCGAGGACAGAGCGGTGAATCACGTGGAAATCACCTTGACCGGCAACGGAGTTCCCTATGTTCTCGATGCACTGACAGGTGAAATCACACAGATCGGCGCCTATACGGCCAATGGGGACGGGACTGTCTCGTTCGTTCTCGATAAACTGTTTGGCGGGGATTCCACCATCGTGGCGGTGACTACCAATACGGACGCGTTCCCGCAGACCGGCGCATATGTCACAAGCGTCAATAAACCGTTTGCCGATTACGCCGTCGTGAGGGATATAGGCGGCCTCTCTCTGCGTTCAAATGTTCCGGGCGACTATGACGTTACGTTCTCTAACGGTATCTCAGCCAAAGCATCCGTGAGCAAATCACTCAACGTACTCGACCTCTCCAATAAACCTTGGAACCTGATCATTGACAGTTATTCTCCCAAGTATTCCAGAGCGCGCGACATGATTGATCCGGTCACTGGCATTCAAACTATTGATCCGGGTGAGCATATAATCACCAGAGTCGATCTCGGGGCGCAGGGGCTTGGCAATTGGAGCGCCATACCGGCTACTTCGGAGCAGCTAGCCGCACTGGGTGTCACAAACATGAGGAATGTATCAGGAACGGGATATTACACCCTTACTTTTGACGCGCCATCCGACTGGGACGCCGATACAGGCGCTTATATGGACGTTACCTATGCTTGGGATCAGATCGGCGCATACATCGTAAACGGCGTCACAATCCCGTTTGCCAATAACGCCAGTGATCGCGTCGATTTGGGCGGTTATCTTAAACCAGGTGAAAACACGATCACTATCAAACTAAACACGACATTGTATGGAAGGGCATTTCTTGAGCATCACCTCTACAACTATGGGTCTGGCACATTTGCAGCCACTTATTTCAACGGCCTGCAGAGCGTAAAACTCACGCCTTATACCCAAGTCGGGATTTCCGAAAACGTCCTTGCCTCCATCGGCTCAGACGAAGCTACTATGGCCGTGAACGCACCGGCGTCCTATACAGTCTCGTTGAGTAACGCGAAGGGAGTCGGCGTTGTCACGCTAAGTTTCACGACCGACGGAAGGTATCTGGATCTTACCAGCGCGACCGCGCTGAACGGATTCTCGATTGTAGATCCGCTTTCGTGGGAATACATAGGGGGCCAAGTGTGGAAAGGAACCGTTAAATTGTATTGTCCCAGCTTTGTTCAAAACAGTGATCCACTTGACGTCTTGAGGATCAGCGGAGTGGCGCGTGATTTCATCGGAGAAACAACGGTTACGCTCGTCGACTTTACAGTCACGGGCGATATTAACGGATATTCAGCCACTATGCCGAGCGAGATAATGACGGCTGTTGCAACGGCTTCCATTGTGCCCGTGTATTCCAAGTACGACCTGAATCATGACGGCAGGATTGATGAACTCGACCTGGCTATTGTGGTTTACTACTATCTGGCGAATGACCTGGAAGCGGATTGGGAAGTGGTGAAGTTTGATATCGCTTCTGCCAAAGACTGCGATGTAGCCGTCAACGGCAGGGTGGACTTAGCCGATATGATCGAAGTCATCGCGAACTACTGCGATTCATACGATCTGTAACCGTGAGATAGAGACAGTAAATCTCCTCACATTAGCGAGCCAATAAGCAATTATAGGCACAGTATATCAATAGGCAATACATCTATAGAAAATGTAGCAATGGGGGTAATACAGTAATAGGCAATGCTGCAATAGACAATGCAGCTATAGACAGTAAACAGCATCTTATCCGGTCAGCCCTCATAGAGGCAATTCCTTCATAAGAACTGACCGCGCGAAGAAAATCGAATGGGTTGCACTGATTCAGTTTTCAAGCGGCGAGTCTTAATATCCCGCTCGAATCCATACTTCTTCTTATTGGAATGAACCCTTGTCGAGGAAATACTGCCGCAAGGGTTCATTTCGAATAGTATAATCAAGATTGATGCCTCAAGGCTTATGACCATAGCTGTAAGGTTACAGCTCACGACTTGCCAACCCCATCGTCATTGCGAGCGGAGCGAAGCAATCCAGTCTTTTTTTGTCGGTTGATAGATTTTTTCTGGATTGCCACGTCGCTTCACTCCTCGCAATGACGTTTATTCCACTCTCGGCGCCCCGTGAACTGTAATGCCGTAAGATACCCCGTTTGAGATAGTAACGGCTCTATTTCCATTAATCGGGTTCTGTTGTATACTGGTGCATAGAAACCGTATTAATGGAACCAAACTACATTCCGGATGCCTTTTCCCGGAATGACACGAAAGATGGTGTGTTTATGAAATCCACATGGCGCTCCGTTATAATCACCCTAATTCTGACAGCTATCCTCATAGGTTGCTCGGGGAAGACCTCACGCGAGGAAGAAACCGATGAGCCAACGTTTACGGTTGGCATAATTAGTTCAAAACAATCTTATATCAACGCCAACTTGATCGTTGAAACGGCTGGTGGAAAACTCATCAATGGAGAATCTGATTTTTCGCCCGATAGCCTTGTACGAGCTGTGGAAAAATTGATTGCCTCGGGATGTGATGGAGTCATGTTCACACCGATGTCAGATTCTTCGCTCTCCTTCATTGTTGAGATGTGCGAGGAAGCCCATGTTTACTGGACCATCAGCCTACGCGCGATTCACGATGCCAGAATCAGGAAGCAGGTTGAGGAGTCTCCTTATTTTGTGGGAATGGTTATGGAAAATGATGAGGCGGTTGGTTATGAAATTATGAGCGTTTTGGGGGAGCAGGGCGCAAAAAAGGTAGCAGTGTTCTCGACGACCACGCTGGATACCACGGGTGCGGCCAGGGAAAGGGGTATGAGTTTAGCAGCGGCGGAGCAAGATATGGATGTGGTAGCTATTATTCGAAATCCTTGGCGGTCCGAAGATGTTTCCGCATCGGTGAAAAGCTTGATGGACGCGTACCCTGATCTTGACGCGATATACCGTGTGGGGACATTTGCCTGGGGCACATCTACAGCCATACTGAATGCCATTTGTGACGCCAAAAAGGCTGATCGAATTCGGTATGTCACAGCGGATCTCGAAGAAGAACTGGGCGTTTTCTTCGACCGGGGCATAATCAGTGTCGCTACCGGAGGGCATATTCCGCTGGACTCAAGCCTAGCCGCCGCCCTGCTTGTCAACACGTTGATGGGATCGCCCCTGAAAGAGGACGGATCCGTTACACTGCAGATCAATCCACTTGTTATTCGCTCGGGAGACGAGCTACGCGCATACTATAGCGTCGTAGACGATGGGACTGCAATCTTTTCGGCAGAGACAGCAAAACAAAAGCTGATGAAATGGCTCAATACAGATCTCACCGTACAGAGTTTTCAGGAACTCATTGACAACTATTCTATTGAAGCTGTTTCAGAATGGAAACGTACCTCTTGACCTAAAGGATTTTCCCCGGGACGCATATACGTAAACCGTATCTGTAAACCGAATCCGTGAACCGTAACTGTAACGTAACCGTAAACTGTAACCGTAAACCTTATCTGTGACCCGTGTAAGAAATCGAACGCCCGAGCGTTCGATTTCTTTTTGGTGAGCCCGGCAGGGGCAACAGCTTGGCGGTGAAAGTCCGTTACAGGCTTGGCAGTAGGAACTGTTAGCTTATGGCAAGGGTGTCCGCGGCGACGCGGAATCTGAATGAAGCCGGCAGCAAAGTCTCGGTCTGACGAACAGAAATCACATATAGGCGTACTTGGGGCGGACGAGTTTGCAAAACAAAACAAAGTCCAATACTGCCCGAACCCCATAGCGTAGATGTGGCAGATATATGAGACGAAGGCGGTTGCCTATACTCGGGGAGGACTCACGGACGCGGGAAGTGAATACGGAACGCGGTCGAAACAAGGTTTATCGTGAGTAGTCAGCAGAAGCCATAGTGCGTGCGTGGCAGCACGTTTATCAGGTGGGTTAAAGTCCCATTGAATCCCGTACTAGGGGGTTCATATCCAAACCCGGGGGTAATGCCTCGGGGGCCAGCAGGTGTGAGATGCTGGAGGGCAGGGTGTCTGTCGCGAGGCAGAATCTGAAGGGCTTGAGGAGAAGTACCAGGCCGTAGTAAAACGGGGCTACCCGAATTGCGAACCGGTCGGCCAAAGATGGTGTCACTGGCATAATAAAAGTACCCACTTGGGGATGCTTTCCGCAAGCTTGATAATTTCTTCGCATTCGTTGTCAGATGGCTGCCAAGGCTTTTGCGAACAGTGCGAGGCATAATCCGTTTGCAGTTGCTCAAATTCCTGGAGCTTTTCATTCCATGCTGACTCCAATGTCCTGACAACAAGGCGGTTCTCCGGCTCTGCAAGCATGTACTGGCGTTCAGCGCGGGAGGCTTCGTATTTGGCACGTTCCAAAGCAAGCTCCCATTGCCGGTCGGAAGTATGGTCAGCATCAGCAATGTTGCGTATTAGCTTCAATGCGATCTCAAACTCTGAGGGCTTCATAAGGGAAAGGATTTTATCTGATACAGCTTCATCGGCGACAGGGGCGGGGATAGATGTGCAGATGGCTGTGCGCCACGAATGCGTGGTCAGGCAGCGCAAGCAGCCTGAGTAAAGCAATGTTGTACAAATGATGGCGGTGGGCCCGCCGAAACCGCTGTACAGGCGGAGGTTTCAAACCACCTTAAGGTGCTGTGGACAAAAGCCATGGTATTGAGCGTTAAGGAAAAGGCAGCTAAACGGCTGTCAGGTATGTATTCGGGAGATGAACGAGCATGTGAACCGCTTACGAAAGTGTCGAAAGCGTAGAGAATCCATCAAAACCGGGGGGTAGTCGTTAATCCGGGATAAGCTCAGAGGAAACCTGTTTACTGTCTGAGTGGTGGGCGGCACAAAGGCGGCATGAACCGAACACAGGCATTTGTACGGAACGTGGGAACCCACGGGCTGATGATAAGGGAGTATATCAAGAGGCAGACCCTCAAGATAAGAGTACCGATGCAGTCATGGGGGCAGACCGGATTGTAGTAGTGAAGAAGTTCCTGTAATGGGAATGGAGCAAAGAATCCGGAGTTGTTCAGTTTCTGAATTAAGTCAACTTTGAAAGGAGGAGGAACTTATGCAAGAGACAAAGCCGCTTAATATTTCAAAGTGGGCGGTGTTCGAAGCCTACAAAAGTGTGAAAGCAAACAAAGGGACGTATGGGATAGACGAGCAGACTATAGAGGAGTTTGAAAGGAAATTAAAAGATAATCTATCATAGATTTTCACGAAGCGTTTTAGTCCCAATTACACCAGCGCAATTATAAGCGCAGTGCCGCATAATGCTAGTGTTTGCAAGCATTTCTGGTTTTTGTCCTTTTGCGATAGGCACATAATTAAGTATCAATGACAAAGCAAAACGTCAAATATGTGTTGCGTAAATTGCACAAATTAGCCAACAGCAGGCAAAAGCGAGACGGAAAAGCATGGAAACAAGCAAGATTTGAAGCCTAGCACAATATATTGTGCAAATGCCTTGACATAATCACTAATTAAGTATTTAGTTATCACGACATTAATATATCTTAATTAGAGGTGGATTATGGGAAAGGCCAGACCGATAGAGCCAGCTATTTCCCAGTATTTCGCTGAACCAAGACAACCCATTCATCGGCAGTACCTCGCGCTCCGCGGTTTCTTTTTTG
>JGI24702J35022_10002970_pt1 | contig 10259 bp, 6 predicted proteins | sample TergutTh196P4_FD_35022 | JGI IMG/M metagenome (IMG submission 35022)
GCCAGTTGAATGACGGCGTAGTCCAAATTCGGATTGACTGCCGCAAACTGGTTGCTCGGCAGCGTCCACGGCGTCGTCGTCCAAACGATCAGATCGACGACGCCGGTGAAGTTGAATTTCGTATTGACCGCAATACAAAGGTCTTCGTTGAACGTTTTCCAATGGTTGCCGGGAATCCGATCAACGAGCGGAAACCGAACGAAGACGCTCGGATCGGCGACTTGGCGGTATCCTTGCCCGACTTCGCCGGAAGACAGCGCGGTGCCGCCCTGCGCCCACCACCAGACGATTTTGTGGCCTTGGTAGAGCAAGCCCCTGTCGAACAGTTGCTTCAGCGACCACCAAACGGATTCAACGTAACTCCGGTGATACGTCACATAAGCGTCGTCCAAATCGACCCAGAAACCGAGTCGTTCCGTGAGTTCCTCCCATTGAGTTGTGTATCGGAACACGCTTTCGAGACAGCGATGAATGAACGGTTCGACGCCGTACTGTTCGATTTCCTCCTTGGAATGAATACCGAGTTCCTTGCAGACTTCGACTTCGACGGGCAGTCCGTGGGTGTCCCATCCGCCTTTGCGTTCGCAGAGGAAACCGCGCATCGTCTTGTAGCGGGGGTACAAATCCTTGATCGCACGGGTCAGACAGTGCCCGGGATGCGGCAGTCCGTTGGCGGTCGGCGGACCTTCGTAAAAGACAAAGGACTTGGCATCCCGTCGCTTTCGGAGGGACTTTTCGTAGATTTGGCGTTCGTTCCAAAATTTGATCGTTGCGAGTTCCTGTTCCGGCAGAGAAGCGGCGTCGTGTGTTTCGCTCATTGGTTTCGGACTTGGGTGACGGGATAATGGTTTGGCGAATGCAAACCCTTTATTTTAGGGAATTACGGCGCTAAGAGCGCAAGGTTGAAAAGGCGTGATTTGGGACGTTTGGAGTACTCATTAGAATATACCGCAAAACGGGAAAAAATCAAAGACTAAAGATTGCAGAAGAATTTACTTGCCTGAAAAAACGTTCGCATTTTGGTTGAACGGTGTCTATTTCGGACGCCGGAAACCCCTCATATACGGAGGACAACCACCATGCCGAAGCCCAAACAACCGCAGGCAAAAACTCTTTCGCTCTTCGATTTATCGCAGATGTTCCCCGACGAGCAGGCCGCAATCAAGTACCCCGCCGGTATCCTTTGGCCGAATGGCCCGATTTGCCCATTCTGCCAAAGTTTGCGAACCTCACCCCGCAAAGAGAAGGACTACCACGCCGATCCATAATCCTTGCGGTGGGTCGGTGTCTGTAAAATAGGCAAATTGGATACAACGGCACAATCATTATTTATCTAATAGTGAATGATCGGGGTCAAAGTATGTCGTTCCCCAATTTTAGGGGATGACGAAGATTGTCGTACGGTTGCCATTGGGTATCGTTTAATGCGGCGGCCATGTTTGTCCTTCACCCACCCTTAAAACGAATCGTTTTCCTCTTCCTCTTGTATCTGGTGCAAGAGTTCCCACGTTTCCTTTTCTTCCTTCAATATTTTCAAGTGTTCGTCCTTGCACGGACAGTTTTTTCTGACACAGTCCTGAGTCAAGGCTTCGTATTCGGTGAGCAGTTCGAAGAGGATTTTCAGCCTTTTGGCCGTAGCGGCATTCACGATCGCCAAGTTCTTTTCCGCCGTTGCAACCTGCTCCGACAGAGAAGCCGACGGGTTCTGTTTCGCCGAATATTTTTCATTGATCTCCTTCCATTCCTTGTCGGCCTTTTCCTCTTTTTCCTTGATTACGACAAATTTATCCTTGTTCGGGCAATAATCCAGGGCTACAGCCTTCGTGGCATTTTGCAGCTCCGTCGGTTTTTCCCTCGTTTTGCCCGGACTGCCTTCGGTGGCGATTGCAGGTTCCGTTACGGTGGGAAGTTCGTCGGTCGCTTCCTGCAACTCCAGGATTTCCATCGGCGGATTGGGAACGAGAAAACCGTTGTCATCCACTTTCAGTCCGGCCAGTGCCTCGATTTGGCGACGGCGTGTTTCGGCATCCAGTTCGGTGTCTTTCATGATCGTCTCCAAGTCGACGACCAGCCGCCGATGTGCCGTCGTGACGATCAGTTCCCTGTCATTGGAAAGGACGCCGAGTCCTTGAACCGACAATCGAACGTCATCCCGGTGAAACAGGCTCTTGGACGGAACGGCACGGAAAATCGTCTTGATGACAAAAGGATCGTTGAACGCCTTTCGTTCCCAACAATAGACCAGGCCGTCGTTGTTTCCGGCGAAGAGCATCAATCCGTCGCGCGAAACCGCCGCCGATTCGAACTCCGGAACATCCGTGTACGCAAGGTTCGTTTCCAATCGCTGGACGATTTCCCCCGCGTCGGTGTTCCAGATCAATAATGTGCCGTTCAAGCCGAACTGGAGCAGTTTGCCGTCCGGCAGAAAGAGTAATCCGTGAGGGGTTCGCCAAGGCGGCGTCAACGTTTCCTGGTCCTTCATCGTCATTACGGTCGGTTTTACCGTCATGTCGATCAGCAGTAATTTCCCGGAGGCGTCCAGTGCCGCCAATCGTTTGCCGTCCTCGCGGAACGCAAGCGACCAGATTGGCCACTCCGAAAAGTTCTGCGTTTCGAGACGTTTTTTCGACTGTAAATCCCAGAAAACGATTTCCCCGCCGTTGCCGCGTGCCGCCGCACGGGAACAAGCGGGGGAAACGGCAATACAGGCAAGCGGCATTCGTGATAACCACCACACTTTTTTATTTCGTTCCTCGATTTTTTGTGTGAAAAACCGTTCAAAAAACAGCTTCGGAGCCTTCCGTTTCTTCTTGGGAGACGTGAGCATGGAATTTTCTCCGGCAATCAGGTTTGCGGCAACGGCTTCGGCGGGAACGGCATAGTGAAACGCCGGTACGGAATGGGAAATATCACTTGTTTCGGACAAATCCACCGCCTCAAATTCGGCCACTTTTTTGCCGGTTGCCGCATCGAATTGAACGAGCCGTAAATTGGCGGAGAGAATCAACTGAAGTGTTCCGTTCTCGTCAACGAAATAAGCGGCATCGCGAACATTCAGAAATTCAGCGTCCATGGGGGAAACGATTGATTCGTTTTCCGATGTCTTCCAGCGACCGATTCGACCATCATTGGGCTTATCGAGAGCGTATCGGCCTTCGCCGAGGATGGCAAATTCTTCGCCGCCCGGAGCGACGCGGACAAGAAAACCGCCGGGATTAAGCGTCCCCCAATCAGCAAGCATGCGTTCGGCGGGAGAAAATTCGCCGATTTTTAGGGGGGGGGCGATGAGTTCCCGTTGTGTTCGTTCGACATCCGGAGGACTCCAGAGTCGCAAATATCCGTCGCTTCCGAGAACGGCCAATTGATCGTCGTTTCCCAGTAAAGGCCGGAATCGCTGCGCCGGATAAACGGCGTCCACATATTGGTTTGACTCTAAAAATTCTTCCTTGGTCAGGTCCGCCAGTGAAATTCCTTGCTTCAAACATAATCCCTGCGGCAACCCCGCAAACGTGCCGACCGGATCGCCGGTTTGGGTGTTGTGAACCCGGATGATCCCGTTATGACTTGTCGAAACGAACAAGCGTCCATCCGACGAAAAGGAGAGATGCGCAATCGCCGGGGGAAGGGAACGTTCCGACTTGACGACTTTGTCAAGCACTTTCGGGTCAGATGTATTCCGCACCTCGTTCCACGTTGAATAATTCTCCAGGACATCCCCCGGCGTGATCCGTTGCCAAAGAATTTGTCGCTGTTCCAAATCGACGAGACAAAGATCGCCAAGGAAATTGGTAACCAAAAAATATTCGCCGTTCGGAGAAACGGCATGGGCGACCGTTGCACCACAAATCTCGCGGAGCATGTCGCCGTGCCGGTTGTCAAATTCCTCACCTTGTAAACAAGGAAGAAAGAGAACGCAACGGCCCGTTTCGATCTCCCACCAACTCAAAACATAGAACGGAGGTTCTTTTTTGTCTTCCAGCAGAACGAAAAGCTGTTTGTCGTCCGCAGTGAAAAAGACTTCGTTCGGTACGAAAGAATGCCGATCCCGATATTCATCGGGGATCGGCAACGGGAACAGCTCGACGGCATCGTCGTTCTCAAAGTCAATCAAAGCAATCGCTTGACGTTCCCCATCGATAAAAACGAGTTCCCGGCCATCGGAACGGAACGCCAATCCCCCTTCTTTGGAATCTTCGGTATCTTCCTTGCGTTGAATGGGCGAAATGGCCGTATGGATGATTGTGTACGGTTTGGACTTGCCGGTTTCCCAAACAACCAGATCGCCGCTTTCCAAAATAGCCGCAATTCGGGACTCGTCCGGCGAAGCGGCAAGGGCAAAGACGGAATACTTCATGGCGTTGTCATAACGATAGCATCCCGTCCTCCTGCCGCTGTCGAAAGACACCGTTTGCAGGACATCCTCACGTTCCCAGGATGGAAACACCAGTTCGTTCCTCGCCGCCAGAACGACGGCTTGAGTTTGATTGACTTTATCCTGTTCCACAAAACCGGTCGGAGGCGAAGCGAACAACCGAATCGCCGACGGACATAGCGCCTGAAGCCGGGCATGCAAAAGGCGATGCCGGGTATTGGTGTCGTCTTTGTCGAAAGTCAGGGCGTTTGCGAGAAAAACGAGGCTGCCTTGCGCAAATCGCTGTTTGGCGGCCATCTGTTCCTTTTGGAGGAGCGGTTCCAGATGGAGACGAAGGTTTTCCAGAGCTTGTTCGGCATTCTTGCGTTTTTCATCGGTGATCCGGAGAGCTTGTTCGGTATTCTTGCGTTTTTCATCGGCGATCCGGAGAGCTTGTTCGGCAACCCGGCTTGATTGAAGGAGGGTCCCCAGCACTCCGAGCAGGGCAAGGGCACCCAACAGGGCGGCCACCAGACGCATACGTCGGTCGCGTCGGCGCCGGGTGAGGCCGACCTCAATCTGCCGACGACGCCGGGCAACCTCCGTTCCGTCCGTCATCGGATCGGTAAGCGACTCAGCAAGGTTTAATTGCCCTTCCGCCATGCCGAGATCACCGAGTGTCATTGCGGTATCGACGAGGGACAACCTTGCCTTTTTCTCGCTTCGGGATGCTTCGATCAGCGCATCGTCCGAATCATTACCGAGTTTTTGAAGGTTGTCCTTGACGAAACGAAACTCATTGGCGATTTCGATCAACTCAATGGTGTGCTTCGCAAGATTGTCGACGGCGTTCGTGTTTTTATTCCGTTGCTCAAGGGCATTGTGATACCGCCGTTCCGTTGCGGCGCAGTATTGAAGCATCTCGGCCCGTTGAACGTATTGTTCCAGCGCCTTGGCGAATTCAGCGGCATCGGCAAATCGTTTTGCCGGATCACGGTCCAGCGCTTTCAACGCAACCCCGGCAAGTTCGGGAGGAATCGCTTCGCCCAAAGGTGTTTGTGCCGGCAAAGAGATGTCTGTCGGCGTCTCATTTTGCCGTTGGGGAAACGGTGGCCGCCCCGCCAGCGCGCGAAAAAGAATACCGCCGAGCAGAAAAACGTCCAAGGCCGGTGTTGCCAGATTACGGGGAGCCTGTGATTCCGGGGCCATGTAATCCGGCGTCCCCATAACCGGTGAGTCGTCGGTGCCGTTCCCTTCCGTCTCCATGTCGATGGCAAGTCCCCAATCGACGAGATGGATTTCGCCGTAACGCTGATCGATCATCACGTTTTCCGGCTTCAAATCCGCATGAATAATCCTGCATTCCTTATGGGCGAATGCGACGATATTTGCCGTGCGAAGAAGTACGCGGAGATTCTCGTCGAGTGACATCCCGTCGATCAGTTCCGACCACGGCTTGCCGCTGATATGGTGTTCCAAAAAGACAGGATTGTCCGCATCGCGGTCGTCCAGCGTCAACACGCTCGGAACCCCCTGATGTTGCAACTTTGCCTGGAGGATTGCCTCGCGCCGCAACATGTCCTGGTAAACGGCTTCCGGTGAACCGTGCGGACGCAACTCTTTCAAGGCGACGATCTGCCCCGTACTTTTTTGGACGACCCGATAAACATCCTTCAAGCCGCCGCGTCCGATATGCTTTTCGACGACGTATTCGTCGCTCAGAGTAACCGCGTCCTGCCGTTTGCGACGCAGAATGTCCGTCGTTCCCAGCCAATGGTCGTAGGTAAGGGCCTTGTACCCGGCCAAACACCGATCAATCCATTGCGCATGTTCCGGATAAAGCTCCTTCATCTCATCCCGATCGACGGCGGCACGCGACGTCGCAATATCGACGGCGATCAATCGGCGAACCAGCTTCCACATCCGGCGGTCATCGTCCGGAAAATCCAGATCGGCTGCGAAATCGTCCAATTGCGATTCGACGCTCTTCGTCGATTTGGCGTAGCGGAGCGACTTGAAATTCTCCACGATCATTCGACGGAGGAGCTGTCCCCTGGCCTTGTCATCGAGACCGGGCGTTTCGGCAATGCGTCCGCGAATCCGGGCCGGGGACTCGTTGACGTGCCACAGGCAAATTTCAAGAGATTCGGCAAGGGTGTCAATCATGATCAAGGGGATGGTGAAAGGCGGGAATCCGATGGAGCATCAGGTTGCTCAACCGATTGTACTGGGACTGTAGCGCAATGGCAACTTCTCCGGCAACGATCGAATTCGTCTCAAGCGATTGAAGAACGTCGATTCCCCGACGGAACAACGCGATGGCCTCCTCAATACGTCCCAACCGCTCAAAAAGAAGTGCAGGTGGGGTAAAGCTTTTGCCGTAGGCCAGCTTCCAATGAACCGCGTCGGGATACCGACGGACGATGGCGTCTTTTTGCTGAAGTGATTTCTTGTAAAGTTCGACGGCTTCGTCCGGTTGTTGCCGGTCGATCAATGTTTGCGCCCGCCGGGCATCGAGTTCGGCCCGGCTCCATTGAAACTCAGCGGATTCGGGAACGATGCGAAGCAGCGCATCCGTCAAAGCGGATCGCGTATGAAAAGAAAGCGGCATGCGGTTTCCTCCCCCAAAGGGAAAAAGGGGCAACGACATGCCTTATTAACGTCCGGCGAAGCCTTTATGAAACCGCTTATCGCCTGTTTTTGCCGAATTTTTCTGAGGCTCCGATTAATCCTCCTTCGGCAATCGATACTGTTTCAATTTGGGATTATTGTAGATTCGTTCGATTAATTTTTGAATTTGTTTGCCGACGGCCTGCGGGGTGTATTTTTTGCCGGTCTTTTCGTTGATTAAATCCAAATCGTCGATCATTTCCTGATAAGACATATTTTTCAGGAAGTGCATTTCCAATAATTCAACCTGCCGGTCGGTGTAGTCCTCGTGAAAGACTTCGTTGAGTCTGGTCATAATGTCATCAACCATTTCGTGACGGCCTTCACTGAGCCGGTCCGGAATGTCGATATCGTCGTCATCATGGTCAGGGCCGGTCTTTTCTCTTCGTGTCTTACGAATCCTGTCCATAAACGCCGAGTGGACCACGGCTTGCATCATCCTCAGAAACTGTCCAAGATAATCGAAGTCGGTCAGCTCACGGTTCGATCTCAATTCATTCAGCATCTTGAGCGAAGCCATTTGCTGAAGCGACGACACGCTGACCTTGTTGGTCGCAACGATGCCCTTTCCGATGAGATAAAACTCGGCAAATCCATAGAGCCAATCGTGAATGTAGCCGATCACCTCATTCACGATCAACTTCTTATCCGCCGGCAATGCCGTTCGATAACGTTCCAGAAACTTTTGGTACACCTCTTCGTGGAGTGTGGTCGAATTCATAAGAATCTATCATAAAACAGGGGGATGACGGAGTTCGTTTTCCAGGTTGTTTTTAGTTGGACAGTCTCTTTTCTAATCCTTTGCCGCGCAATCGGTTGTGGCTCACACGGAATCGCGGGAAAAATAGGAAATTGGAGAAAAAACGCCCCCCAAACGTCATCAGGGCTTTCTTCTCCGCGCCTTCGTGCCTCCGTGTGAAAAACCTTTGATGAAAAGGAGTTACGAATGGAATACGCGATTAGACAGTCAAACTAAATCAATCCTTGTTTGATCCCGTAAATCATGTCAAAACCATCATTGCTTGAGACTTTGCAGTTCTACTGATCCTCTGCGACTTTCTGAATGGTCGCAATGATCGGTGTGCGTCCCTGACCTTCGGGCATGAACGGATCCGGTCCGAACGCCAGAATTTGGTCCCGCTTGAGTTCAGCCCGCTTCAGCGACGACGTGTAGACGACCGCCTTGCCGTGGAGGTGGACTTCCGTTGCGAATCGGAGTCCCCGTTCGGGCGGATAACCGAAAACCGCCTTGAGCATGACGACGACGTAATCGAAAGTATGGTCGTCGTCGTTCCACAACACGACGTTGAATCGCGGCGCCCGACGCTTCTTCTTGCGGCGCTTTTTTGCGGGGAGAACCAGTGTGTCCATGGCAAATGACGAGTTACGAGTGACGAGTTACGAATGGATCGTCATTCGTCATTAGCAACTCGTTACTCGTCACTCGTAACTCGTCGCACATCACGAATTCTTCAAACGGTCGGGCCAGTTCCCGGAATCGTCTTGTCGGCATGGCAAAGGTTTGCCAGCGCGGCGAGAGGAGCCGGATTTCCGATAAATACGTCGAAAGCGGCATCGCAACGAACGCATACAGCCGTTTTCGGAATGAAAAAAGGCGTTCCACCGGAACGGGCGAACGGTTGCCGCAAATTTGGTACGCAAAAACGAACAAAGCGGAAAACCGGTCGCCGAAAAGCGTCTCCCAGCGACGGAGACCCACAAGATCGTCACGTGTCGACCAGTGCTTCCAATAACCGCCGCCACCGGGAAACCTGCGGCCTTTGACGTCCACCAAAAATGACGGACGACCCGAAGGCGAAACGACAAAATCCAAATTTTTCAGCGTCGAACCATCTTCCAGTCGCGCACGGCGACGTTCCTCCACCGCAAGGAACGGTATCCGCCGTACCCGCAAAAACGTCTCAAACGCAACCTCGTAATGATTCCAATGACGCATGACAGTTACGAGTGACGAATTATTCGTCACTCGTCATTAAGTCTGTACCATTTCCCTCTCAGCCAGTCGACGAGGGTTTCGATTTCGGCAAGGCTCATGACGGAATCGTCCTTGGAACGGTGAAAGGCCGGCATTCGGTCGTTGCCCTTCTTTCCGACATCGGGGCCATAAAATCGTTTCGTCGTCGGATCGGCGATGATGGCGATCATCCAGTCGCGGGAGAGATAACCGCGAAGGTCGGGAGCCTGAATCACCGGAGCACTTCTCAGACCGTAAACAAAATGGCATTGACCACAATCGAAGGTGGCAAATAAATTCACCTGCTCGACGGAAACCGGTTCGGCGTCCGAACGCGGAACATCCTTTATTGCTTCCGCCGCGAGGAAATCGACCAATTGGTCAAGCAGTTCTTCATTTTCGTCATCCTCCTTGAGAATTTCACCGAGAGTGCCGCGAACCCAATCGACCATGGTCCCATTACCAAACTTCGTTTTGCCGAAATAGTCGTCGGAACGAATTTTTTNGGAGTCAAGAAAGCCGCCGATCCATTCCTTGCGAATTGGTACGTAAAGGTTCGGCGCCGACGGGTTTTCACAGACAAACGGCTCGAAATCCGAATGCTCCGGCTCAAAAACGGGCTTCTTGACATTATTCTCCTTGTCCTCCTCCCACTTGACGACCAACGGCTTGAACGGATGGCAACTGATGCAGTGCCGCTCGTAGAGAACCGGTCCCTGAAGCAGGGGATCGCTCTTAAGAAGCGTTAGTGCCCCGGTCGGCGGTATGCCATTCGGCGACAGGCAAAGTTCGATGGAACGTTTGGCCGATGTCTCGGCTCCAGCCTCGGCAACGAGAAATTTCTTCGATTCGTCGGTCGTATTGTTGTAGTCATGATGGTACGAGGCGAAAGTCAAATAGCAGAACGCCCCGAAGAGGAACAGCATGACCATCACGTTGAAATAATGCCCGATGCCGACGCGTCCCAATTTGAAATGTCCGATAATGGGAATCAGGAACACGTAAAAGGCGAGGCAACCGGGAATCACAAAAATCGGCAAAATTTTCAAATCGCCGGAAAAAAGATTCGAAAAATGGTACAAGGCACGAAACGACCATTCCGGTCGGGCGGCGTCGTAAAAATCAGCCGGATCGGCAGGAGCGCCGAGATGGACACCGAGCGAGGATTCACGACGCGGAAGTTGGTCGTCGTACCGCATTCCGGACGGAAGTTTTTCGAGAATCCCCTTGGGAAGAACGTTTTCGTTGATCGGCTTCTGATAG
>JGI24702J35022_10002971_pt1 | contig 10258 bp, 9 predicted proteins | sample TergutTh196P4_FD_35022 | JGI IMG/M metagenome (IMG submission 35022)
CCCTGCAAGTGCGTTGAGATAAAGTCCGCTTTTTTGACGATGTGTTGCAGGCACAGCCTCTATTCCTGTCATTATAGTAAATTCAGATAAACCCGATATTCGAATATATTGCAACATCACAGGAATTGCAACTTTGGGAGTAACATAACGTGAGTAACTCAAAGGAATAATTAGATAACCAGAATATGCTCCCAGCAACATGGGAACAGGAGAAAATCGAATTACATTTTCTCGATTTTTTTCACTTAACACCACCGAATTATTTTCAGCTGCAATAATTTTAGAATTTGCAGGAGTGGCAATAGATGGTGTATCAAAATATTCTACCTCGCCATTTTCGTAGGTAATGGAATTAATTTTTGATTTAAGAATCATGTAAGTAGGTCCGTCAGGGTCATTGTAAAGCGCATACTTAATAACAGCCTCATATTCAGTTAAAATTTTTGCTCTAATAGTATCATTGGCTTGAGTTTTAATAATGTCTTGCGCAAACAAGAAAACTGAAAAACAGGAAAAAATAGAGAAAAAGAAAAAAAATTTCATAAAAATAAATTAGATTGCAAAAATATATAAAAATTTGAAAAGTTATATCGCAAAAAATGAAAAATTTTTAATGATTTGCTTGTAAAAATTAATCAAAATTCTAATCTAAAAACAATTATGCTAAATTTGCACCGTCAAAAATTAAAAGACTACCTTATGAAAGGAACTTTTCTGTTTGATAAACGAGGAATACTTCACGAAGGACTTTATATATAATTTATTGATTAATCATAAAAAAAATAGCAGAATCCTAAATAAATTTTTATTATGAAAACACTCCCATTGGTGCAAATTGATCCCTGGCTTAAACCGTTCATTTTTATTCTTAAACGTCGTGCCGAAAAGGCAAAATTACGCGAATTGGAATTTACCGATGGAAAAGTATCTTTGAAAAATTTGACAAACAACCACTTATACTATGGTTTGTTTAAAACAGATACTGATTGGGTATTTCGCGAAAAAGCACCGAATGCTAAACAGATTTTTCTCATGGGCGATTTTTCTTACTGGAAACCCATGGAACAATACGCATTGCATCCTATCGGCAACGGTGATTGGGAAATCAAACTGCCACTCCCTTTTTTAAAACATAATTCGCTATATAAGTTGTGGATGGTTTGGGATAGAGGTGCCGACGAACGATTGCCTTCTCACGCCCGAAGAGTAGTGCAAGATGAAAGTACTAAGGTCTTTTCAGCACAGGTTTGGGAACCCAAAAAACCATACATTTGGAAAAATCCACAACCGAAAAAACCAAAAAATCCGCTCATTTATGAAGCACATATCGGGATGTCTTCTCAAAATGAAGAGATTAACACCTATTGGAGATTTAAAGAGAATATTCTGCCCCGTATTAAAAAATTAGGATACAACACCATTCAATTAATGGCAATTCAAGAACATCCTTACTACGGCTCGTTTGGCTATCAAGTGGCAAATTTTTATGCACCTTCCGCACGTTTCGGAACCCCAGAAGAGTTGATGGAACTGATTGATGCCGCGCATGGATTAGGAATATCGGTAATTTTGGATGTCGTTCATTCACACTCTGTTTCTAATGTAAAAGAGGGACTTAGCCTCTTTGATGGCAGCGATAACCTCTATTTTCACACAGGCAGTAAAGGCTATCATCCGGTGTGGGATTCCCGTTGCTTTAATTATGGGAAAAATGAAACGGTGCTGTTCCTGCTCTCCAATTTAAAGTATTGGTTGGAATTGTTTAAATTTGATGGATTTCGTTTTGACGGCGTAACCAGTATGAGCTACTGGAACCACGGTATCGGCGTTGATTTTCTTAATTATAATCAATATTTCGATGAAAATGTGGACGAGGACGCTATTGTATATTTAACTTTAGCAAACAAACTAATCAAAGAAATAGATCCGAATGCTTTTACCATTGCGGAGGATGTGAGCGGGATGCCCGGAATGGCATTTCCGATAGAACAAGGCGGTATAGGTTTCGATTTTCGTATGTCTATGGGAATATCCGATTTTTGGGGTAAAATAATTAAAGAACGACCTGATGAACAATGGAACCCAGGAGAAATCTATTTTAAATTGACCGACAAACGAAAAGAAGAACAAACCGTTTGTTATGCCGAAAGTCACGACCAAGCCATGGTGGGCGATAAGACTATTATTTTTAGACTGATTGACAAAGAGATGTACACGAGTATGTCTGTTTTAAGTCAAAATTTGATAGTAGATAGAGGGATTGCCTTACACAAACTCATTCGCTTGCTCACATTATCGCTTTCGCAAGGCGGGTATCTTAACTTTATGGGCAATGAGTTTGGACATCCCGAATGGATAGATTTTCCCCGTGAGGGCAACCAATGGTCGCTGAAATACGCCCGTCGTCAATGGAATTTAGTAGATAATGACGACCTGAAATACAAATACTTGAATGATTTTGAAGCCGCTATGATTCATTTCATTCAACAATACAATATTTTAGACGCCTCCCCTCGTGTTATAGTGCAGGATAATTCAACCCAGGTTTTATCTTATTTACGCAACAGTGCTCTGTTTGTTTATAATTTTAGTCCAACTAATTCATACACAGATTATGAAATTTACGCTCCTGATGGTACATATAAAATTATACTCAACAGCGATTCTAAAACGTTTGGCGGTTTTGGAAATATTGATGAAAAAGTTACTTACCAAACATTCTTAAAAGCCGGCACTCCTCATTTGAGATTATATTTACCGGCGCGAACGGGTATAGCTCTAATCACCATAAACCTATGCTATACCCAGGTTTATGGCCCAAAATAGTATCATATTTTATCAAGTATTGATTTTTATTCTTGGGATTTGTCGCACAACCAAAAAGAGTTTCCATTAATCTTTTCACCGAATTTTACGGTGAGGGCTTAATGATAACGCGGTTATCTCTGACAGCCTCTATTTCAAATCCCAATACTGTTTTTTGCTTTATTTTTTCTATAAAAACATCGTGAACAAATGTTTCAATGTAAAGTACAGATTCAAAATTAACGTTGCGTAGAAACTCATCACCACCTAATGCTAAGAAATTGATAGTAACTATGGTATAAATTTTTTCATTCTCTAACGGAGAACCTGCGATAGTATAAGAGTTCAATCTATTTGAACTGTAAATAGTTTGTACATTTGCCATTATGGCATTTCTTTTCTCAGTGAATCCGTTGAACATTTTTCTTAACTCGCTGCCTTTAACAAAAACAAATGCCACTGTATTGTAGAAAGGGGCAATTTGGTAAATATCGTCAATAGTTATTGTTCCTTGCGGTAAGGCTGCCCGGATGCCGCCAAAATTCAGCAAAGCAAAGTCGGCTTTCTCCATGTTTTTGGATAACAGATATTCATTTCCCCATTCAAAAAGCATGTCTACTAATAAGTTAGACAAAGGACTCATAGGCGAAAATGAAGTTAATATTTCTTTGGAACTCCCAATTTCGTATTGCATTAGAGAATCAACGTTTTGTGCATTAATATGGATGCAAAAACTGCAAACAAGCAATAAAATTGTACAAAAAATTCCGTATTTGTTCATAATTTTACAATGTATCAAACACTAAATATAACCACCCATCTTTTTTCCCTCTTAATTCAGGGTCGGTTCTAACCTTTTCTTCCCACAAAGCCATTAACTTAAAAAAACCACCAACCATTTCTTGCACAGATGAGTCTAAAATATCTATGGGTATGTAAGTTCCCGTTATTTTATAATATTCTTCCTGTAAATTATTCCACGAAGCAGTTACTCCTAGGGCATTAAATTGCTCATTCAGCGTATATGTTTTGAACGTATTAATAAAATCGGTTTGATATTGCAATTTTACCTCATTGGTAATAGCATTGTTGCCACCATGTAGCGTCTGATTAGGGTTAGGAAAAGAGATATTCTTAATTATAGGTTCCCAATACGATTGAACCATTTTTTCGCATTGTTCGGCAGCTCTGTTTATATTCTTAACAAGCGAATCAATAGTGTTTTCAATTTCAAAGCCGTGTTCGGTAAGTGTATCTATAATTTGTTGTGCCGATGCAGGAAGTTCTATTCTATATGTTTGTAAATCATACCAATAGTATCCATACTCTTCGGATATAGTATCCACCACACAAAGGGTACAGCGAGTGCTATCAATTGAGAGCGTCATACATTCACGTAATGCATTAGTAATTTGCATATTAGTAAAAAGTTGCTCCTCAAATTGTCTTGAATCATCTCGACAAGAAAAGAAAATCACTATTACAGATAATAATATCAGAGAAATACGTTTTTTCATAATGATAAAAAATTAATTGGCAAATAAACACGTTTTTTTAAAAAAAATAGCATTATTACTTTTTTTGCTTACCCAATATTTGAATATGAGAAATTATCTGTTTTTTTTACTTTTTTTTATATTTTTCATAAGTTGCAGACAATCCTCTGTTAATGATTCTCAAATACAGAATAATTTTTCTTTTTCTCCGCATAAAATTTGGGCACATCGTGTAAATACATTGGAAGAACTTGAAAAAAAACATCAGATTTTTGAAGGGTTAGAAATAGATTTGATCTATTCAAAATATCTTAATAATCTATATGTAGCTCATGATGAAAGTGATACTATGCGTGGAATTTTATTGGAAGATTGGATTAACTATATTCCAAATCCTGAGAAAAAGTGGTATTGGTTTGATTTAAAAAATTTGAATAAAAAGAATGCAGAAAATATCGCAAATTTACTTTCAGAGATATTGAAAAAATATGAAATTACAGATAAAACCATTTGTGAAAACAGGAATGTGAAGGCTTTGGCAGTACTGAAAAGAAAAGGACTTGCTGTGGCTTATTGGGTTAATACAGACGTCTTTATTTGGAAAATTTTCGGAGAAAAACAATGGAAAAAAACCATACAAAAAGATATTACATTCCTTAAACCCAATGCTTTATGTTGCTCTTATACAAAATATCCTATATTGGATACTTTTTTTCCGAATGAAAATATTTTATATTGGCATACTCCTGTTAAATTTAGCCCTGAAAATGTAGAATTTACTATTAGTTTATGCCAGATGCCCCATGTTAAAGTTGTTTTAGTTGATTACGATGAACCCATTTGCTATTGATTTTCATTTTGTGGAGACTACTGTATCTACAAATCTGTTACTCAATGAGATTGTAGAGGCTAAAAATAATAGAGGAGACCATTTGCCCGATTTTTTCTGCGTTACTACAAATTATCAAACTTCCGGAAAAGGACAGGGAAACAAAGAGTGGGTGAGTGCCAAAGGTGAAAATATTTTGGCAAGTTTCTATTTTAAACCTGCCATTTTGCCTCCTCAACAAATCTATTTCAACTGTTTTTTTGCTTTAACAATCCGAAAAGTTTTATCTCAATATGTTGACGATGTAATGATTAAAAAACCTAATGATATTTATGTAAAGGATAAAAAAATAGCCGGTATTTTGATAGCACATCACATTCAGGGTGATGAATTGAAATATTCGGTAGCGGGAGTAGGGATTAATATCAACCAAACCCAATTTGACGCATCGCTTCCGAATCCCACTTCATTAAAATTACTTATTCATAAAAACCTTAGTAGAGAAAAAATTTTAGAGGAAATAGTGTATTTTGGTAAAGATTATTACAATAAATTGCAAAATGGTGCATTAATGGATTTAGAAAATGAATATGAATCGTATGTTAAAATTTTTAAAATCTAAGAAAAAACTGATTATTGAATACAGTACAATAATCATCGGTACCTTTATTATGGCGGTTGGGATAGTTGTGTTTATCACGCCGTTAAAATTGGCACCTGGAGGAGTTTATGGTATCGCCATTATTTTTCACCATCTATTTAAAACGCCGGTTGGATTGGTGGGAATCTGTTTGGATATTCCGCTTCTTTTATTGGGTGTTTGGGTGTTAGGGGCTAAATTCGGAGCTAAAACTATTGTGGGCATTTTTTCTTTGGCGGGTTTTATTTCGCTAACAGAACTTATTTACGGATATGCTCCGCTCATTTCTCTGCCCGGAAATCCTGCTATTGCCGATCCCACTGCCAATTTTATTATCTCGCTTTTTGGAGGAGTTATTCTGGGAGTAGGATTAGGACTCATCTTTAGAACCCGTGCGACCTCCGGCGGTACGGATATTATCGCTATGATTATTTGTAAATATATAAAATACATACCGTTAGGAACAATCCTTATGATTGTAGATTCAATTATTGTGTTATTGGCTTTAGTGGTTTTTGAAGATTGGACTATCCCCCTTTATTCGTGGTTAGTAATATATGTTACAGGATTTACGATTGATAAAATGATTTCCGGTTTCGACAGAAGAAAAGCCCTTTTTATTATTTCCGATCATCATGAAGAGATTAAAGATGTAATAATAAACGAAATGGAACGCGGCGGAACTTACTTCAAAGGAAAAGGGATGTACCATGAATTGGATAAGAAGATCATTTTTACCACTATCACAAAAAAAGAGTTGCCTGTTCTTCTATATCGTATTCACGAAATTGATGCCGCTGCCTTTATCTCTATCCTTGATGCCACAGATGTGCTTGGAGAAGGATTTAATTCTTTACGGGAAAAAGCACTGCAATAATTTGGCTTAAAAATTTAAGATTCTTCATATTTCTTAATTTTTTAAATCTCCTCAATAACACTCTCTGTTATCCACCCCTTTTCTCCATTAGGCAGTCTAATTTCTACCCACTCGTTCAGTCGGTAAGTAATGTCAACTTTTAATCCGGAGTGGATGACAAACAGGTCGGAACCTTTTTCTGAGGGAGTGCTTTTTACATTTACTACGTAACCCATAATAATCCCTTCCGGATGTTTAATGTAGCGCGTGGTCTCTCTTTTAGAAAAAATAATGGAGAAAAACGAAAAAATTAGAGCAACTATAGCAATAAAAATAGAAGTAGAACGAATCCACGGAATCCGAATTAGTAAAATAAAAAGCAAACAGAGTACAAAAACAGCACAACCTGCAATACTGCAGATTGCCCATTGATTGCCGGTGAATAATCTTGAACAGTTGTTCCACCATTTTACTATAAAAAGTTCCGGTAAAACGTCAATTCTATCAATTAGCTTATGTTGAATAAAATTAATATTGTGGATAATATCTTCATTATTAGGGGCTAATCTGTACGCTCTTTCAAGCCAAAGGAGTGCACGTGCATTATCTCCGTTTTTAAAATATGCATTACCGAGGTTGTAATAGAGAATAGAACTTTCATATTGCGAATCCAACACTTTTGTATAAAGTTCTATAGCATATTCACATTCATTCTCTTGATAGGCGGCATTGGCTTGTTGTATATATATCAAAACGCTGTCCGGTATCGTGTTGCCTGCTAAGGAAAATGAAAGAAAAATAAAAAAGATAAAATAAAATTGCGACTTAATGATAGAACTCATATTTTTTTCTGTAAAAATATTTTTTTAATAACGTTGATTTTAATAAATATTACTTTTGCGAACTTTTTTTACAGTATGCTATGCTCAAATTTCACACGTTTGATATTAAAGCCCAGTCGTTAGTATCCTCTTTTTCACAAAAATTTGATTGTCAATTAATGAATTACAGTTTTGCAGTGCTTTTTCTATACAGAAATGTATGTCATTTTCAATATGCTGTGTGGGATAATTTTTTAATTATTAAAGCCACTCATAATTTTGAGGATTATTTTATGTTTCCGATGGGAGAGGGAAATATGTCCGCTATTTTAGATACAATGGTTATAGAAACATTGCGTAAAGCAAAATCGGTACGTTTTTATCAATTTTGCGATGATATTGCGCCCCTATTATTGCAATGGACAGAGGAATTTTGCGAAAAAACAGGGTGTAAATATATACTATCTCCGGTGAGAGAAGATTTCGAATACATCTACTCTTCCAAAAAATTAGTGCTTTTAGAAGGGCATCTTTTAAAACCTAAAAGAAACCAAATCAATTATTTTACAAAAAATAATGTTTGGAGTTGGGAATCTATTACTCAAGACAATATTGCTGAGGTGAAGTATTTTAATTCTTTATGGGATGCCCGTAATGATTCTAATGAACGCCCCTCATTATCAAAAGAAAATATGGCTTTGGAAGAGGTTTTTTCCTATTTTTTTGAACTAAATTTACAAGGTATTTTATTGAAAGTTGAAGATAAAACGGTAGCATTCTCTATTGGCTTCCCATTAAATAAAAATACTTTTTTGGTACTCTTTGAAAAAGCGGACAGAAATTATAAAGGTGCTTATACGATGATCAACAAGTTATTCGCCAATGAAATATCTAAAACCTATCCTTACATTAATCGTGCGGAAGATGCTGGTGTGGAAGGATTGCGTAAAGCTAAACTTTCCTATCAGCCGGAATATTTGATTGAAGTATATGAGTTGGAAATTTGTCAATAGATGTATAATACTCTTCAACTTTTCTTTTTAATTCAAATAAAGCGATTCTACATGATAATCTTTAAAATTTTTATTAAAAAATTTTTCTCCACGCTCTTTTTTCAGTAACCACACCGTTTTTAAGTATAATTAATCCAGGATTGGAACGAATAGCATCACGAACGATGAATGGACCCTTTACAGGATCTATCGGGTTGTAATAAATGGGGAAAGTAATGTTATAGTTTTTAATAAACTGTTCAATTTCATCGGGAGGTGAGTTGGTAATACCTACCAAATCAATACCATTTTTATCGCAGTGTATGATAAGATTTTGCAAATTTTCCGACCCCATTGCCTCATCGTTTGTTTCATATAGATCGTGCATAAAAAGCAAATAAATCTGTTCTTTATTAAGATAAATACTTGCAAAATCTCTTCCTTGATTGTCTAACATGGAGAATCCTGAAACATTAGGATGAACAGCTTCTGTTATCACAGAATCAATTCTGTCCACATAATCAAACTCTTCGTAAAATTTTGGATAAGTTTCTGTAATGTTATTCATATCCTCCATAGTTAATAATTTTTCTTCTCCGTTAGCATTTTGATACAAGAAAAGAATTTCTATTTCGGCGGGCTTTTCAATAAAAAGTTCTACGGCATTGGTATTGGTAAAATCAGATTTAGGTAATTTATTCAATACCCACTCCACTATATTTGGTTTTTTCTTCCAGTTACTAAAATCAATGAGCGGTAAATTTCGCAAGCAATAGATTTGTATTAGTAAAGCAATACCGGCTCCTATGCAAGCAAACAGCCATTGACCGAAAGGGGTTAAACGAATATCGGGGATCTCTTTTCGTTTGGCAAAAATAATCAGTGTCATAATCATTAATACCACATTTTTGAGAAATGTTTCCAAATTACTCATTTTAATTGCTTGTCCAAAACATCCGCAATCTGTTACAACTCCGAAGTTATATCCATAGTTTACTTCAAGATGTTCTGCTATTGCCATCCACGCTGTTAAAAAGAAGAAAAAGGTCATAAACAGCAGGTATCCCAAACTTGTAAGCCGGACTCTAATTTTAAAGAGTAGCATAAATCCTAACGTAAATTCAGCCATATTAACTAAGATACCCAACCAAAGGGAAAAAGGGTGCATAAATCCCATTCCGAAGGATGTAAAATATTCATCCATTTTTATTCCCCATCCCACAGGATCAATTGCTTTCGACATACCGGAAAATAAAAAAACGCCTGCCAATGCAATGCGTAGAACAATAAGCCATGTAGATTCTTTTTGTTTTTTCATTATATATAGTTTTTATTTTTTTAATAACGAGTGAATTTTTTCTAATTTCTAATTTTTTAGTTTTTTAGTTTTATCAGTGCAAAAATAGCATAATTAATAATGTCATAATAATTGGCGTCTAAACCTTCGGAAACCAATGTATGACCCTCGTGATCTTCAATTTGTTTAATTCGTAGCAGTTTCATTAAAATAATATCGGTTAATGATTCTACCCGCATATTGCGCCACGCCTCACCATAGTCATGGTTTTTATCAAGCATTAACACCTTTGCATTATGCATATATTTTTGATAGAGTTGTTTGGCTTCTTCGGGCGAGATCATCCCTTCGTGAGAATCGGCAACCCCGATTTCCAACTGGATCAATGCCATTACAGAATAATTGATTATGCCAATAAACTCAGACACAATGCCTTCATTCACTTTTGCGATTCCTTTTTCTTGAATACTTCTAATTCGTTGGGCTTTAATATAGATTTGGTCGGTTAATGAAGCTGTGCGC
>JGI24702J35022_10002972_pt1 | contig 10255 bp, 11 predicted proteins | sample TergutTh196P4_FD_35022 | JGI IMG/M metagenome (IMG submission 35022)
TTATAGTTAAATTTTTATTTAATTATATTTTTAATCATTTGTTTACTTATTTTATTATTAAATTTTCAATTAAATATCTATCTTTAATAGTATAATTCTTTAATCGTTTAAATAAAATAAAAAAAAATAATCATCATGTATATTAGTCTAATAAAAAATAAGGGAAAAATGAGAACATAATGTTAAATGTAATTGAACCTAATTAATTATAGCTACTTGTGTTAAAAAACTCAATTAAAAATCATGGAAATCATGTTAAATGCTAAACAATTTTTAAAATGTTTTTTCATTAAATAAAATATTTTCTTATTTTTTAAAAAGAATTAAATAAACGAAAAGTTTAAATGTTATCATATACTGATAGTCAATAGTCAGATGCCGGGGTGGCTCAGCTGGTTAGAGCGCACGGCTCATAGGGTTTTAAGCGATGCTCTGACTGATTCCTGGGATACCGTGAGGCCGCGGGTTCGAATCCCGCTCCCGGCATATGATTATCCCAGGAACCTTATTTTTTTTTATTTATATTAAATTTCAGAACTTAACTTATCCCTAATTTTATTTTAAAAGTGTAAGCTAATTCTATACCCTTATAATGTAATTGTTATATTTATGTAGTAATCAACTACGATTATTAATAAATATAAAACCTCTAAAAATCAAAACACCAGCAACTACACAATAAGCTAATTTACTAGACCAAGCCCAAAAAACATAACCAGTCCAAGTAAAATCAAGATTACTAGAAACCATAAACCCATACAATAAACATCCAACAATAATTAAAAATAATATACTATCTTTATCCATATCAATCATCCCCATTATTCTTTCTACGATAACTCTCAACGGTCCGCACCTTCACAAAATCCTTTCTATAGCTACTACCATTACGAACAACCCTAGTACAATAGCTATTACCACCAACATACCCCAAATTAACATCTCCAAATAAACCTTTCTATTCACGAGTATAAAGATTATACCCAACATAACTAACTATTAATATTACAGCTAACAACAAAAACATAAACATAATACCATTAGAAACAGTTAAACATCCAACCACCAATAAACACAAAATACCCAAACCAAACAATACTTTCAAATCCACATCAATCATCCCCATCTCCTTTTCTACGGTAACTCTTAACCTCAGAAGGCGAACCTTAACAGTCCGCATCTTCACAAAATCCTTTCTATAGCTACTGTACTACGACTATTCCAAGATAATTGAGAAGAACCCACATCATAACCATTTTTAGTTACAGTAGTATACATAAAGTTATCAGCATAATTTTTTATAGCTTAGCTGATGACGTGATTCTTACTCTATTACCAGTTCTCCACAACCCTACAAACTATAGAATTATCATCATTGTCTTTTCCACATTTAGGACAATATTTTGACAAATGATAAACCTTTTCCTTTATTTTTAACTCATTATTTTTGGCACAGTCTGTTTATTGAAATCTTCTACCCCTTTACTATTGATTATTTTTCCAGTGTATGCATCTATATAGTAATTTTCAGTTTTTGGTGGATCTGTCATCCCATATGCTGATACTATTCCAACAAATGTAGCATTGTATACAGTTTTACCACGATATTTAGTTAAAGTTATCCCCGTAAATGTATATGAAAAAGCATCTGCATTACTAAACATGCCATTACTAAGAGATTTGTATATATAATCTGAAAGTTTTTTTCCAATTTCTGTAGCTTTTTCTTCACCAATTTTTTTTGATTTGAGTGATGATGAGAGAATTACATTTTCAGCTATTTCCATTGCAATATTTTTATTTTCATCAGTAATGTTGCTTATTTTTATTCCAACATTGTTTTCATCAGTTACAACTGTATAATTTTCGAAAATTTTAACTGTATTCGAACCATTGTTAATAGTTTCCTTTGGGTTACTAACATTAGCATCTATAATATCGTTTTCCGACTTTAATACTTTAATAGTCAAACCAGTTTTATCATCATGAAATGTATTAGCGCCATTAGATACAAAAATTGAATCAATAGGTAGGCTGATTTGTAAACCTTCAACTAATGTTGTATTTTCAAATTCTGGCATGCTGAAATAGGTTTGATAAGCAAAAATACTAACGCTAATAACTATTATAACACCAACAAACAATAATATCTTTTTATGAATCTTTATCATTATTTCTCTCCTCAAAGAACAACCATTGCCATTGTCTTAAATATTATCGCATAATCATGTAAAATTTATCATTTCAAAAATAAATTGTTTTAAACTTGTTTTTATTATCTAATTCCTTCATGAATTTCTTCAAGAGTTTTATCAAACTCAGCATCCCCAAGTTCTTCTCTTATTTCTCCATATCGTTGACTATCTTCCATACTATAATAACTGACGGTACCGCGATATTTACTATCTATCTCTTTCAATTCATTTTTAAGACTTTCTTTGTGTAAATAATCACTTATCACTGCTATTGCACTAATGACAACCACAATTACAATTATTAATCCTATAATTACTTTTTTATCCATAAAATCAATCTTCCATTTTAAATCATACTCTATTTTTGTTGTTATTTTTTAAAGCCAATATACCAGCTACTAATAATATTATGAATCCAACGAAAAGAATTAAAGTAGCCAATTGCATAGTAAATAATGAAGGAGAATGAGCATAAAAGAAACTTAGTCTATACATCATGTAGTAGCTAATTATAATTAAATAATCAATAAGACTTAAAAATGATAAAATAGAAGCTACTATTAGTACTATTCCTCCATTTTTACTATTTTTTTCACTATACTTTCCTCCAAAAACACCGACTATTGCCCCTAACATTGGCAATATTGGAGCAAATATTGTACCCAATATTCCAGCAACAATTGTTAAAATTATTCCTGCACCATCTTTACCATCTACAACCAATTTAGCACCAAAAAATGCTAATATTGGTGCAATTATTACAAATAATAATGAAATTGGATTAAAAAATTGGCTCAGTGATAATATGTAAAAAATTACTGAAATAATTACTAAAAATCCTCCAACAATTGCTAATTTCAAAGGAGCGGAATTTTTAATGCCTACTGGAGTAGATAACTTTTCTCCACAATAAATACATTTTTTACTATTCATTTGTATTTGTTGTCCACAGAATGGACAATTAATAATGTTATTTGTGTTATTAGTGGTTTTTGATATTTCTTTTGGATTTAATAAGTTTCCACATTTTTCACAAAATTTAGAATTTTCATCATTAAGAGTTTCACAATTTTCACATTTTATTTTTACCATTTAATCACCTAATCAATACTTTCTCCACAATTTGGACAAAATTTTGTTTCTTCAGAAGTAATAACTCCACCACACTCTGTACAATATTTAACAACATTAGAACTATCATTAGTTGGAGCATTGTCTTTTACTCTGATTATTATTTCGTCTTTATTTCCACTTTTCACAGCCCAGTATATAAGAGCACCGATAATAAGGAGAAATAATAGAATTATAAATATTCCCCAACTAAAATCATTTTTAACTAATCGAGCATAGTTGTTAGTTCTATTTTCTACTTTATATCCCATAGCTACATAATCTGTAACTCTTTGGTTTAATTCTTGATTAGAATCAACATCTTCATATCTCATGATTTTTCACCACATGAAATTTTTTCATTATTACATTTTTATTATTTAATCTTAATAATTCAGAATTTGTATATTAATATGATTATTATAATATATATAATTGTCAACTATAATGCCAATTATATGTAAACTACAATGTCAAATTCATCTTTTTATAGGAAACTCCATAAAAATATATATGGAAGTTGAAACTGCTGAAAAATTAGGTTGGATCAAACTATCTGAACATAGAAAAAAGATAGTAATTGATTTAGCAGGTGATTATAAAATCCCTACAGAAATTAGTAAATCAACTGATTTAAGCAAATCAGAAGTTAGTAGAACACTAAGGGACTTAAAAAATAAAAACATAGTTGTTTGTCTCAATGAAGAAAGTCATAGAGGCAGAATATATACTTTAACCGATGAAGGCAAGGAAATATTAGATTATATCTAATAACTTAGCTAATTATCCTTATTATTCAATTTTTAAAAAATTTTTTTTTATACTTTTTACATGATCAAATATATTAAAATACTCAGATTATCCTTCAATATGATGAAAGAAAATCTTTTTATCATGAGTAGACAAATCTTTATAAACAAGGTCTTTGAAAATTTTAGCAAAAATTATTTTTAAATAAGAATCAAAATAATATATAAAAATCATTATCTAATGAAACCATTTGAGAGGAAAAAATGTTGTATAGAAATTTAGGTCAAACTGGAGAAAAAGTATCAATTTTAGGATTTGGATGTATGCGTCTTCCAACCATTGATAATAAGCCCGATCAAATTAACGAAAAAGAAGCTACAGCTATGCTCGAATATGGAATTGATAATGGAATAAACTTTGTTGATACTGCTTACTCTTATCATGGGGCTGATTTTGATAGTGGTGGAATGAGTGAGCCCTTCCTTGGAGAATTTTTAGAAACTGGATTTAGAGAAAAAGTATTGCTTTCCACTAAGTTACCTAGTTGGATCGTTGAAAAAAAAGAGGATATGGAATATTTCCTAGACCAACAGCTTGAAAGACTACAAACTGATTGTATAGATATATATTTACTTCATTCATTGAAAGAAGATTACTGGGAAAATCTTAACTCTCTTGATGTATTTGAATTCATGGACACCATACAAAACGAAGGAAAAGTTAAATACATTGGTTTTTCTTTTCATGATGAGTTAGATTTATTTTTAGAAATTTTAGACTCATATGATTGGGATATTGTATTTACTCAAATGAATTATTTAGATGAAAGTTATCAAAGTGGAATAAATGGATTAAATTATCTCAGCAGCATTGGAATGGGAAATGTGGTAATGGAACCACTTAGAGGAGGAAAATTAGTTAACAATATTCCACCAGAAATAGAAAGATTATGGAACACTTCAAAAGTCAAAAGAACCCCTGTTCAATGGGCACTTAGATATTTATGGGATATGGAAGGTGTGAGTTCTGTTTTAAGTGGAATGAGTACATTAGAACAAGTAAAAGAAAATGTAGCTATAGCTAATGATGCTCATCCAAATTCATTAACTAATGAAGAAAAAAATTTAATTAAAGAAGTAAGTAGAACTTACAAAGAGAAAAAAGATATTGATTGTACACTCTGTAGCTATTGCATGCCTTGCCCTCAAAAAGTAGATATTCCCACTTGTTTTAAAGAATATAACATAGCTAAAATCTTAAATGACGTTGAAGCAAGTTCAATGCAATACTTCACTCTTTTAAATCAGGAAAATTATGCTTCATCATGCACCGCATGTGGTGATTGCATACCAATGTGTCCACAAATGATTGATATTCCTGAAGAACTAAAAAAAGTTAAAGAACTTTTTGGAGAATAAAAGATATAGCCTTTGGAAGATAAAAATAGCTATTTAAGCATTATAAATTATTTATAACGAATGTGATTTAAATGCCAGAAAGATTTACTGGAATGGGATATTGGGAAATTATAACCAGACAAATGAGCATAGTTACAAAAAGTCAGCAGACTCGATTCAAAGAATCTAAAATAGCTGTTATCGGTTGTGGAGGACTTGGAGGATCAGTAATAGAAATGTTAAGCAGAATGGGAGTTGGAGAACTTAATATTGTGGATAAAGATTCTTTTGATATGTCTAACTTGAATAGACAACTAATGAGCAGCATTGAATCCCTTGGAAAATCTAAAAGTGAAGTGGCAAAAGAAAAAATAAGGCAAATTAATCCTTATGTTAAAGTAAATGGATTCAATGAAGAATTAAATGAAAAAAATTTAGATGAAATAATTGGAAATTGCGATATCGTTATTGATGCTGTGGATAATATACTTACAAGAGTAATAGTCAGTAGATATTCTAAAGAAAAAGGAATTCCATTTGTTCATGGAGCTATTCATGGGACTCTCGGCCAATTAACCGTATTTAACCCTGAAACAATATCCTATGAAGAATTATTCTCACTCAGCTCTTTTAAAAAAGAATTGGATGATGACACTAAGCAAGAGATTTTGAATCTAAGTCAAAAAACTCCGCCAGTAATTGGGCCAATAGCTAATATAATAGGATCATTAGAAGCTTTTGAAGCATTTAAAATAATAACTAAAATGGGAAAAATAACATTAGCTCCTAAAATACTTAATATTGATTTATTAGATTTAAGTTCACTTTCACTTTCAGAACTGTGATTCATCATATTAAAAAAAAAAAAAAAAGATTATATTTTACTATGTACTTACTTTTAATTTATATTGATTCTATGGAAAGCAAATTAATTTATTTAAAATAATAACAATTTAATTGAAATATTAAAGATTGCAACAGTTGTTTTAAACTACTTTCTATATTTTTTTTATATTGAACCAAAAATTTATATTAATGTTTAGCTATAGTACCATTATAGGTTATGAAATAATAAAAAAAAATGAATAAAGTTGTTAAATAGCGTCTAATCATAGTATATACCATTTTTATTCTATTGAACGAATTTCCACTTTCCAAATTCAATAAAAATAATTTTATAAAAAAATCAATATTGAAAATTAAACTTATTTAATCACTTAAAATTACATATTCTAAGTTTAAAAGAGATTTTTTTCCTATCTTTTCATTATTACAATTGATTTATTCTTAAATTATATTGACAGCTGTTTTTTATTAATTTTTACAATATTTTAATTAAATTTAGAAAAATAGCTATTATATAGAATGTTTGTTTTGAAAAATAATCTATTTCTATATAGATAAACTGTTCGTTATTTCATTATGTTTATTAACATCTAATATTATATTGATTAATAGGTTATGATAGTAACACTTTTTCTAAAGCACATTTGCTTACTAACCATTAGCTTTTTCTATATCATAACCTTAGAAAAAGAGATGGGTGAGGTACTGCAATACCGTTTTAACCTGTCTCAATTCTTAAATTTTTAAGATTAAACTAATATTTATTTTTTCTTATACAATCAATGGAGTCCTAAGTTTAAATTAATTACTTCATCTATTTAGATTCATTATAAATTATTATTTATAAATGTTTTTATATATTATAAAAATTATTATTTTTATGGGAAAAAAAGATTTATTTTTATCATGATTTTCATGAAAGTTTATCTTGATTTAATCTTTCCTTTATTTTTTTAAGTTCTTCTTGAAGGGACTCTTCTAATGTGTCCTTGACTTCATCCCCAATTATCTCATTTTTTAAGCTTTCTTCCCTTTTTTCAATATTACTTTTAATTTTTTCAATTCTTTGTAAGAGAAACTTATCTTCCCCTAATACAAGAGAAATCGCTTGTTCTAAATCATGCTTATTTACTTTAAAATGTCCTTTGAATGCAGCTATTGTTTTTGCAGTTTTTAAAATAGAAATATCACTTCTATGGCCTTCACTACCTAACTCTACAGTTATTGTAGCTATTATTTCCAACAAAGTATCATCAATTTCAACTTTGGTTAAAATTTTTTTTGCTTCAACAATCTTTTTTTGAAGTGATCTCTGATCTTTTTCAAATTTCTTAATAAATAAAATAGGGTCTTTTTCAAATTCTTCCCTTCTTTTCATAATCAAGATTCTTTCCTCAATTTCTGAAATAGCTACCACATCAATTTTTAAACCAATTCTGTCAGATAACTGTCCTCGAAGTTCTCCTTCTTCTTGATTCATGGTTCCAACTAATATAAATTCGGATGGATGAGAAATAGAGATTCCTTCCCTTTCTATAATGTTTACACCATATGCTGCAGCATCCAATAAAACATCCACGAGGTTATCATCAAGAAGGTTTATTTCATCGATATATAAAATGTTACGGTTTGCTTGAGCTAAAATACCAGGTTCTAAAGCTTTAATACCTTCATGTAAAGCTTTTTCAATGTCAAGAGAACCAACCACCCTATCTTCAGTTGCACCTAAAGGCAATTCAACGACTTTCATAGGTTTTTTTACCAATAATATTTCATCAGACTCTAAGTTGTCATTAGCTTTGAAAAGCTCAAATTCCATGTAGCTATTTTCATCACAGTTAAATGCACAATTTTCTACAACCTCTATTTCAGGTAACAAATCAGCTAATGCTCTTACTGCCGTGGTTTTTCCTGTACCACGATCTCCTCTTATTAAAACTCCTCCAATTGATGGATTAATAGCATTTAAAATAAGAGCTTTTTTGATTCTTTCTTGACCAACAATAGCTGTAAAAGGAAAAACATTTTTTTTCACATGAAAACCTCATTTCATTTTTTAAATATAATTAAAATAATTAATCATAGATTGATATAAATATAAAGAATAGCTAGGAAGAATTAACTATTTAATCACAGCAAATGCAATTTTTAAATATATTCCTTGTTATTTATTTTTCTATTTTTGTTTATTTAAATTTTTTTCATATTAGCTATGAAATTAATTTTTTACTTAGTCTATTTTTTAGTTAATTGATAACTCTTAATAAGATTAAAAAATTCTGTGGAAAATCATTAAATTGGGTTTATTATTCTTATTTCTAAAATTAATCTTTTAAAATTGAATGTTATATAAATAAATTTTTTTAAATTAATATAATGAGTAATAAGAAAAGTTTTATCTTAATTTTAAATTTATTAAAAAAAAATTAATTATAACTAACTCACTTATAACTTAAAAAATTATAAATTAGCTACTTATAACATCCAACTTAAAAAAAATAACAATAACACAAATAACTTACACACTTATAACTTAAAAACTTATAACTTAAAAACTTATAACTTAAAGACTTATAAGCTCCAACTTAAAAAAAATAACAACAACACAAATAACTTACACACTTATAACTTATAGACTTATAAGTTAACGACTTATAACTTATTTACTTATAAGCTCCAACTTAAAAAAAATAACAACAACACAAATAACTTACACACTTATAACTTAAAAACTTATAAATCAACTATTACAACTTTCACACTTATCAAGCCCAAAAAAAAAAACAAACAACAACAAAAGAAACAACAACTACTAAAGCTTATTAAAAACTTAATGAAAAGAAATGAACAACTCTAATTAAAAATTATAAGTTAAAACTTATAACATCTAATAAAAAAAACTAAGACCAACATTTATATAAGATAAAATTTAAGGTTATGATATCGTTATGTAATGTATATCATGACGAAAATAAAAATTGGAGGAGAGAAAAACATGCAGAAAAATAAAATTATTTATATTTCTATTATAACAATAATCATTATATCTATAATAGGAATATATATTAGTGATATCCAAAATAGTAGTGGATCTAATGAAGAAGGCTCAATCGATGTGTTATTTGCTGCAGGTTTCAGTAAAGTTGGTCCAGAACTTATAAGTGAATTTAATAAAAAGTACCCTAATATAAAGGTAAATTCAAAGTATGGTGGAAGTGGAGAATTATTTGCAACTCTTGAAACACAAAAAAAAGGAGACGTGTTTTTACCAGCGGACTATAAATATATGGAAGATGCGATGAACAGTGGCTACATAGATAATGGTACTGTTAAAAATGTTACAAAAAATGTTCCAGTGATAATTGTAGAAAAAGGAAATCCTAAAAATATAAGTTCTCTTAAAGATTTAGCTAAAGATGGGGTAAAAGTAGGAATAGGTGAAAAAAACGGTCCAGCTATTGGTAAAACAACAGCAAAAATACTAGAAAAAAATAATTTGAGCAGTGATGTGGGAAAAAACATCGTAGTGACCACAACAACTGTTAATCAATTACTTACATATTTAATTACTGGACAAGTAGATGCAACCATAATTTGGGAAGATATGACTTCTTGGAAAGAAGGTGATGGGAAAATAGAAGTTATAAAAATACCAGAAGATGAAAATGAAATAAGTACTGTTCCTGTAGGAATTACAAGTTTCACGAAGGATAAAGACGCAGCTGTAAAATTTAATGAGTTTATCACCTCTGAAGAAGGTAAAACTATTTGGGAAAAGTGGGGATTCGAAGTATAGACAATATCTACTCAGGAAAAAATTAAGAAAACAAGAAGAAATATCAAAAATTGTAATTTTAAAATTTTAATTTATATTAGATATTTTTTAATTTATTTTTTCATTTAAATATTATAAGCAATAATCTAATCAATGAAAAAGATTAATATTTATTTAAATAT
>JGI24702J35022_10002973_pt1 | contig 10255 bp, 9 predicted proteins | sample TergutTh196P4_FD_35022 | JGI IMG/M metagenome (IMG submission 35022)
CCTGCCAATAGAAAGACGGCCGCCACCTGATCGGCAATCGCATTTTTGGCCGATTCGATCGAACTGCGCTGGCTTGTTCCTACGACAACCGTATGTTCGGATGTCATCTTGACGGAAGCCAGGTTGGTAGAGGTCTCTACCAGATCTTCTATCGCATGGCTCATGCCGATCACGCCATGCGGACAAGCCAACAAGGCATTAATCAATTTGTCGGTAAATACGTCATTAAAGCAGGTATCAGGAGCCTCGACCGTTTCCATAGTCATCCGTACATCGGGATCCACATATTTCAGTTCAGTTTCAATAGCTGCCGCCCAATGATTCAATAAAACGCGTACATTCTCCTTGTCTTTACTTTCAATGCCTATGACGGCATACGCCTCGCGTGCAATCGCATTGTGTAAATTGCCTCCTTCCAANGCGNTAAGTACCAGNCGATAATCCTTTTTCAGCAAATACAGGAAGCGTGCCAATAACTTATTGGCATTGCCCAATCCTTTATGAATATCACTCCCCGAGTGTCCGCCTTTCAAGCCTAATACACGGATACGAAAATATAACATGGATGTTGGCGCCGGTTCAGGCTCATATTGAAAAGTAGCGACCGTCCCTTTGCCACCCGCACATCCGATATACAACTCACCCTCGTCTTCGCTATCCAAATTCAATAATATCTTTCCCGAAAAAAAGCCTTCGGCTAAGGCATTGGCGCCTGTCAATCCCGTTTCTTCGTCAACGGTAAACAGACATTCGAGCGGGCCGTGTTCAATATCGCCTGAAGCTAAGATAGCCAACTGTGCAGCAATCCCAATCCCGTTGTCGGCGCCCAATGTCGTACCGTTAGCCCTTAGCCATTCGCCATCCACAATCGTTTCAATCGGGTCATTGTCGAAATCATGAACGGTATCATTGTTTTTCTCGCATACCATATCCAAGTGCGACTGCAGCACTACTGCAGGTGATTTTTCAAAACCCGTAGTGGCAGGTTTTGAAATCAATACATTGTTTACTGCATCTTTTTTGATGGTCAGGTTGTGTTCGGATGCAAATCCTTCCAAGTACCGAATTATTTGTTCCTCTTTTTTTGAAGGGCGCGGTACTTGTGTGACCTTATGGAAATATTTCCATACGATGGCCGGCTGTAAATCGGTGATTTGTTTCATCATCTTAATTGTTAAAAATTGTTATTAAACGGCGTTTCTGAAAGATACAAGATAATAAACTTTAAAAACCAAATAATTTTTGTCAAAAAAAAACGTCTAATTCGTTTAAACTTGTATATTTGTGCCCACAAAAATAAAGAATAAATACTAAACGATAAAAAGAATTGTATGAAAAATGTAAACTATGTAATTAACGGAGTATTGGCTATTGCAGTGATTATTTTATTTATCATGCAATTTACCGGTAGAAGGATTATCGCAGATACTTCCCAAACAGTAATGACCTCTTCGGGAGAAAACGCTNCTACTCTCCCGGTGGCTTATATCAATATTGATACGTTGATAAGTAATTATTACTTTTCGATTGACCTGGGAGAGCAGATGACNAAGAAACAGGAAGATGCCACCGCCTATCTAAACCAGGAAGCGCGTAAATTTCAAACCGCTTATGAGTCTTTTCAATACCGGTTGCAGAACAACGCATTTACCACCCAGGAGAGAGTTGATCAGGAGTCGCAGCGTTTGCAAAGACAACAACANGAGTTGCAGGCATTGAATGACCGGCTGACCCAAAATTTGCTCGACGAAAGCCGNCGACTGAATGAACAGTTACGCGACACCGTTTTGTACCATTTGAAAGAATACAATCAAATCAAACAGTTTCAGATTATTTTCAGCAATACTTCCAATTTTGATCTTGTTACGCCCAATCCCGTCTTTTTGGCTGACAAATCGTATAATATAACTGAAGAATTTATTGATTATCTGAATAAGAAATGGACGTCACCCAAATAATGTGTTGTTCAGCAAATCCATGATATGAAACGGTATATTTACATATTGGCTTCATTTATCTTACTGATTTCATGCAGTAAAACAGATGATTATACAGATGCGATAGACTCAACGTTCAAATCTTATTTGTTGGACAATTTCGACCTCAACAAAGATGGAATTCTCAGTGTCAATGAGGCCGCTTTGATCACAGTTATTGATTGTTCGGATCGAAATATATACAGGCTGAAAGGCATCGAAGAACTGCCCAATCTGGAAATACTTAATTGCAACAACGTAAAAATAAGCACTATTGACGTAAGTAATAATCCAAAACTCAGAACATTACTTTGCGATGGCAATAATATGATTAAAATCGATGTTTCCAACAATCCATTATTGGAAATATTAAGTTGCCGCAATGGAGGATCTTTAGATACAATTGTTCTCAATACAGGGATCAGAAAATTAGATATAAGCGGCCATCTGAGGGATACCATTAATTTTGCACAACATAAGTATTTACAGGAATTATCTTGTGGCGGGCCTAAGTTGTCTGCTGTAGATATCAGCATGTCTATCATAGAAGTATTGGATTGCGGTGATTCGGAATTAACACAATTGAATATTCAGGGGTGCCCAACATTGAAATCGTTGACTTTCAATTCCGAAGGCCTTACATTAGATTACAGTAATTGTCCAAACCTTGAAGAGCTGTATGTCCGTTCGGCTGAGTATTTAGATGTAAGCCACTGCCCTTTGCTCAGGGTACTCCATTGTGAAGATGCCGTATTTGCCGGTATGGACTTAGCCCAAAATCCGTTGCTGGAGCATATCAGATTAGAAGGATCAAACCAGGATTTAATTAACCTGAGTATGAATCTGAAATTAGTCAGCGTGGAATTATTTATTCCTATCCGCCAGAATCTGCTCGACCTGTCCAATCGCCAGTTTTTGCAGACATTCTCTTATCGCCAATGGGGAGAAGGCGAGAACAAAATTGATCTGTTAGATCTTAGCGGGTGTCCGTTGTTGGAAGAATTAAATCTCGAATATTTGAATATCACCTCGTTGGATGTTTCGAATTGCAAGGCGCTGGCAACATTGAATTGTTATGATAGCCGGTTGGCTGAATTAAATCTGAAAGGATGTGCCAATTTATTACGCTTAGATTGCAGAGGGAATGACCTGACTGTGTTGGATTTAGGTGATTGTACGAAACTTGCTGAGCTGAATTGCTTCGGCAATAAACTGACATCATTGTTAATTAACAGCGCTGATTTGTCGCTGCTTAATTGCACAAGTAATCTGATTGCGGAGCTTAATGTGCGTAATCATACACGGTTGGCCATGTTGTACTGCAATGACAATATGATTACTTCACTCGATTTAACCGGCTGTTCGTCGTTGACTGAATTAGACTGTCGCAATTCGTCCTTGATGGCGTCTTTGGTATTAACCGGTTGCAGCTCGCTTGAGAAAATCTTTTGCACAAACGCCTCTCTTTCCAAATTGGACGTAAGCTCCTGTACGGCGCTCACGCATTTGTATATCGCCGCCAACCGTCTACAACCCTCATTGGATTTAAGCAAATGCCTCAATATGATGGAATTAAACTGTATTTCCAACGCCGGACTTACTGAATTGATTCTCCATCAGGGACATGCTATCAACCCGTTACAGAAAGACTCTCAAACACAAATAGTTTTAGTCAATTGACCACATGAACAGCTTTTCATCGCTGATAACCTGCCGACGAAGTACGCGTGAATTTACAGATGAACCACTTTCGCCCGAACAGGCGGAAGCCATCCTCCAGGCTGCCTTGATGGCTCCGACCTCCAAAGGCGCTTCATCGTGGCAATTTGTGGTGGTGGAAGATAAAGAAACGCTACATCAATTAGCCCGATGCAAAAAGAACGGTGCTTCTTTCTTGGATGGATGTGTGTTGGCCGTTGTTGTCTTAGGCGATATGAGCCAAACCGATGTCTGGATTGAAGACGCCGCCATTGCTGCAATCTATATGCAGTTGCAGGCCGAAGACTTGGGATTGGGCAGTTGCTGGTGTCAGGTCAGAGGTCGCCTGATGGAAAACGGATATGAATCGGAACAGTATGTGCGCGATCTACTCGACATACCTCCTCAATTCGGCGTGTTAGCCATCATAGGTTTCGGACAGAAAGAACAAGAACATAAACCTGTCGACGAATCGGATTTGCGTTGGGAAAAAGTGCATATTGGGAGGTTCAACAATAAATAATTTAAAGATTTAAAAATTTAAAGATTTAAAAAAATTTCATAATCCTGTCAGGGATTTACGCTCGGTAGAATTCAAGATTCAATTAATCAATTATTCACAATTCATAATTGTTTATTGTCAATTTAAAAAAAGCAGATTTGAAAGTCGTTGTAATAGGGTCGGGAAATGTGGCGACCCACCTGTCGTTGGCCATACAAAAAATACAGTCAACTGTTATTCAGGTCTACAGTCGGAATATCGTAAACGCATGTCGGTTGGCATACGAATTGCAGACTGCCTGTGCAGCGGAATGCGAAGATATTACGCCGGATGCCGATTTGTACCTTTTTGCCGTCACGGACAGTGCGTTAGCGGAAATAATTCCGCGAATTCCCGCAAATAAAGGAATATGGGTGCATACGGCAGGTAGCGTACCGATGGATATTTTCAAAGGTTATACCGAACATTATGGCGTATTATATCCGTTGCAGACCTTTTCCGGACGCAGGGCGATAGATTTACAACATGTCCCCTTTTTTGTAGAAGCCAATTTACCCGATAATGAGAAATTATTAATTGAATTGGCAGGCAGGCTATCAAACAATGTACAAACTCTTGATTCGGAAAAAAGAAAATACCTGCATCTGGCAGCTGTCTTTGCCTGTAATTTCAGTAATCACATGTATGCTTTAGCTTACAAACTATTGGAAAAGCAACATATTCCACCAGATGTCCTGCTTCCTCTGATTGATGAAACAGCCGCCAAAATCCATTCGATTTCGCCCCTGAAAGCCCAGACCGGCCCGGCTATCCGTAACGATTCGGAAGTGATGGACAGGCAAATGGAATTGCTGTCCGACCCTGTCGTAAAAGAGTTGTATCAACTGATCAGCCAACATATATACAAAGAAGCCAAGAGCAACCTACCGAGCGTAAATCCCTCACGGGATTATGGAATTTTTAAATCTTTAAATCATTAAATTTTTAAATTATTTATTTATAAATTCTACCGAGCGTAATTCCCTCACGGGATTGTTGACGTCCGCTTGAACTTTGAACCTTGAACAACAAGAACTAACATATATGAGCAATATCAATTACGACTTAACGCGCATAAAGGCGTTTCTTTTTGATGTGGATGGGGTGTTATCGTCCGACTGCATCCCGTTGTCCGAGACAGGCGATCCGCTCCGCACGGCGAATATCAAAGACGGCTATGCGTTGCAATTAGCTGTTAAACAGGGCTATCAGGTGGGGATTATCACAGGTGCATATACGGAAAATATCAGGTTGCGTTTTGAACGGCTGGGAGTCCGGCATATTTACCTTGGTAGCTCCGAGAAACTCAACGATTATGAAGATTTCCTGCGCAAGACAGGATTAACGGACGAAGCGATTGCTTTTGCAGGTGATGATATTCCCGATTATGAGGTGATGAAACGGGTAGGTTTGCCTGTTGCTCCGGCTTCTGCCGCACCCGAAATCAAAGCAATCGCCAAGTATATCTCTCCCAAAAATGGCGGTGAAGGTGTAGCCCGCGATATTATCGAACAAACGATGAAAGCGCAGGGAAAATGGATGATGGATCAAGCGTTTGGATGGTGAGAAGAAAATATCAAATCATCCTCGCATCCAATTCGCCCCGTCGGAAAGAACTGCTGGCGGGATTGGGCATCCCATTCGAGGTACGGCTTATCCCGGATATCGACGAATCGTTTCCTGACGACTTGCCGCCATCCGAAATTCCTTGTTACATCGCACGCAAAAAAGCCGATGCCTATCTCCTGACTATCAAAGAAAACGAATTGGTTATCACGGCAGATACAGTAGTAATAGTTGATGATAAGGTGATTAACAAACCGNCAGACCGCGAAGATGCCATCCTTATGTTGCGTTTGCTATCGGGACGGGCGCACGAAGTGATTACAGGGGTGGTGATGACTACATCCGACAAACAGGTTGTATTCGCCGATCACTCCATCGTCGATTTTGCGGTGTTGGAAGATAAAGAAATTTCATATTATGTCGATACATTCCGCCCTTTTGATAAAGCCGGTGCGTATGGTATTCAGGAATGGATCGGGTTTGTGGGTGTGCAAGGCATCCGCGGTTCCTTTTATAATGTGATGGGGCTACCCGTTCAGCGTTTATATCAGGAATTAAAGCAATTTTAAATGGGTGTCCTTCGTGTATTTCCTTTGTGTCCTTTGTGGTAAAAAATCACACAATCCTCATTTCCAATGCTTTTTTAGTCAGTTCGGCCGTGTTATGCGCATCTAACTTCAGGTGCAGGTTTTTGCGGTAACTGCGGATGGTTTCGTAGCCGAGGTACATTCTATCAGCTATTTCCATGCTTGTATATCCTTCGGAGATCAAGCGCAGCAATTCCTGTTCGCGTCGGGTCAGTTCGATTTTGTTTCTGTCTCCTTTTTTCAGCAACACATCCACATCTTCGCTCAGGAAGCGTTTGCCGGAGGCTACCGTCACTATTCCTTCGATGATTTCTTCAGGCATGGCATTTTTCAGGATATAACCCGATGCGCCGTTGTTGAGCACGTGGGAGATAACGGAATATTCGGCATAATTCGTCAGCATCAGTATGTTTATTGCCGGATATTTGGCCTTGATTTGAGGGCACAGTTCCATCCCGCTGCCATCGGGCAAGCCGACATCGAGTAGCAGGACATCGGGTTGTTGCTCGCGTAACATCNTCCANCACCCGGCTATATTATANGATTTATCAANNAANNGGACNATATCCGATTCGGCCAATATTTTCTCCAAACCNTCGATCACNATCCGGTGGTCGTCTACAACNGCTACGNTGATNAGTTGAGAGTTGAGNGTTGAGAGTTGAGAGTTATTCTTTTCCATGATTTNCTTTTGTTGTTTTGACTATACTTACTAACATACGGATTAGTTCATCACAGTCTTTATGTATGGATTCAAACGTTTTTATGTCTANATATTCACTGTCTTTCAATAACATCAACCAATATTCCGTTTCATTCGCTTCTTTCAATGCAATATTCATCTTATTGATAAAATCTGCTTTCGATTGTGCATGTTCGGCTTCACGTGTCAATGCACCGATAGCCGTTCCACTGCGTAACAATTGTTTAGACAGCACAAATTCTCGCTGTTCCTGTGTTAAATATTTGTATGCCTTTACCATCCTCAACGCAAACGCATACGCTTTACCTCCAACTATACTTTTCATCTGTATATATATCTTAATATTATTAATACTCTCAACTCTCAACTCTCAACTCTCAACTCCACATTGACTTCCGTTCCTTCGCCCGCCTTGGAATCAATATCGAGTACGCCGTTATAGGAGGCTACCCGTGTACGGATATTCTGCAAACCCATGCCTTCGGTTACGGCTGACGGGTCGAATCCGCATCCATCGTCTTGTACGGTAAAGGCGATACGGTCGGTTTCCTGAATGATTTGCACCATAAACCGCGTGGCTTCCGCATGTTTGAGTGCATTGTTGACCAATTCGTGGATGCTGCGGTAAATCATCACTTCCATATTCGGATCCAAGCGTGATTCGTCACCGTAATAGGCGAACTGTACGGAAGGCAGGTTCAGGCAGAAGTCGCTTACTGCCGCTTTGAGTCCGAAGCGTGAAAGCGAATCGGGCATCAGGTGGTGTGCCACACGACGCATTTCGCTGACCGAATCGTCGAGCAATCCCAACGCCTTATCGAAACGTTCGATGTCGGCATATTCCAATTTGACACCCTGTTTCATTTCAAGCAGTTGCAGTTTAGCGCCTGTAAGCAGGCTGCCAAGCCCGTCGTGCAGGTCGCGGGCAAGGCGGGCGCGTTCGCGTGTCTCACCATCGAGCACGGATTGTGTGGCAACAAGTTGTTGTTCCTTTTCGAGTTGTCGCAGTCGTTGTTCTGTGATCAATCGTTGCTGCCGGCTGTTTCTCATATACATGGTGACAAACATCAGCAAACCCAAAATCAGCCCGACACTAACCAATAACAGGATCAGTTGCTGCTTGTTTTTGAGTTGATCCACCTCATGCCTCGCCTGCAGTGCAGTGATAGTCAGTTCTTTNTGCCGNACNTCGTAAGAGATTCTCAACTGNTCTATCCGGCGCATATTTTCCTCATTCAACACACTGTCTTTCAAGGCCATTTGTCGTTGGGTCGCCTGCAATGCTTCTGTATTTCGATTTTGCCGCTTATACGTATCCGACAGTCCGCCCAANGCCTCNGCCATGCTNCTTTTGATTCCGGCTTCCTGTGCNGTTTGTAAAGACAGCAGGTAGTTTTTTTCTGCATTGACCGGATCGCCTGACAGCAAATACACTTCTGCCAGATGTGCATAATTGGGGGATATATAATTACGGTCTCCTACCGTTATACTCATTTCAAGAGCTTTTTGATAATAATCAAGCGCCATTTTCAGGTCGCCTTTCTTTTTGGCCACATTACCCATCGAACCGTAACTGATGGCAATACCGTTGTTGTCGTTCCATCCTGTGCTGTAAAACAAATTCCGTTCGTAGCAATACTGGGCTGAATCCAACATATTCCAATTTTCAAAGACACGTCCTATCGAACCATAAGAGATGGCTAATCCCTGATAATTATTCTGTTCGGTTGCTTTATCCAACGATTTGCGAAAATAATCCATCGCTTCGTCCATCTTGTTCAACGACAGGTAGAGTGTTCCTATATTCCCCAGACACGAGGCGATTTCTTTATCGTCGTTCAGTTTTTCCGCCAATGGGAAAGCTTTCAGGAAGTACCATAGCGCCGTTTCGTATTCGTCGATTCGCCTATATACCACACCTAAGTTAATATACGACCGCATCAACCAGTGATCTGTCCGGTGTAACTCGGCCAATGTCAGGCATCTGTTGTGGTAAGCTAAGGCTTCCGTATAAAATGAATCATTGCGTTCCATCACGCCAAGTTGGTCGAGTGCGTGCATAATCCCTTCCGCATAATCCATCTCTTCCGACAAAGCCAATGCTTTCAGGGTATAATCCTTTAGTTCCTTTTTGTAGATAGTCTGTTGCAGCAGCAGGTCGATATGATGCTGACTTACCGGAAGGGCAAGAAGCGAATCACATACGCTATCCTGAGCCATAGCCGTGCATCCCAACACGATACAGGATAAAAACAGGCAGATACGTTTGAAGCAATCCATCGTTAGCAATATTGACATTCGTTATAAATTCGTCACAAAATCGCTGCAAAAGTAATAGTCTATTTTGTTATTTCATACCCCCATTTGAGGGTTTTTTTCAAAGATTGGATTTTTTTTAAAAAATCTACTCTTTTTTCCCGTTCGACGGCATTTGTAATGCCGTCGTTTTTTGGTATGAGCATTTGTAATGCAAAAAAACGAAAAATAATGAACTGAAAAATATCCCCAAATGGGGGTTTTTTACTTTGAAATTGAAAAAACCCCCATTTGGGGGTATTGTAGTAATTTATATTATTTTATCTTTGCCCCAGCATATGGGACATGAACGAAGAATGACATATTAACAAATAAATATACAATAAATTATGAGATGTAAAAATTGTGGATGGGACAATCCCGGCGGGAATACGAGATGCGAGAAATGTAATGCTTCGATGAGCGGTTACGCGGCCGAAGAAGTGATGCCTCAGGCAAGCTATGCGTCGGAAGAATTTAATCCCAAGGCAACGGCCATGGGATGTAGTGTGTGCGGATATCTGGTCAGACCGACTGATACGGAGTGTCCTTCATGTGGTCATGCTTTTGCGGGACATCAGGCAGAACCTGAAAAAGAACCTGAAAAAGAACCTGTGATTGAAAAAAAGAGCAGTAAAGCGCCAGTCGGCGGGACAATCATTCAGGGCATGTCGTCAGATAAAGAGTCCGGTAACCAGGAAAGAAAACGGTTGGTGGGTTTTTTGGTGACTTACAGCCAGTCGGCCAACGGCGATTTTTTCCCGCTCTACGAAGGGAAAAACTTAGTCGGACGCGACGACAATGCCAATGTAAGTATTCAAGGCGATTCGAATATCTCCGAAAGGCATCTGTCGATTTTGTACAGAAACGTCGACCGTAAATTCAAGTT
>JGI24702J35022_10002974_pt1 | contig 10255 bp, 8 predicted proteins | sample TergutTh196P4_FD_35022 | JGI IMG/M metagenome (IMG submission 35022)
TTAGCAACTGACACTTTTGACTTCTTGTTTTAAATTGATGCCTTTGAGGTGTCAGTTCCTAAAGTGGGCTGCCGAGCCGCTGTATACGGAACANATAGAAATCAATAGATGNTTTTTNTCNCTTCCTTTGACGAAAACAAGCGATAATTCATAGTCGTAGTCAAAAGGCTGATCGAATAATCGCATATACGAAAATGACCGCAGCAGCGTAGTCGCTGTGCGGTCATTTTCATTAATTGCCGGCCAAGCGTCAAGCGATTGGCTTCGTTATTTTTCTCAAAAAGGCGCATCCGAGATTGATCAGGCAGAAGCCTGCCAGTATGTTGAAATACTTCGGGATGCCGCTGTCGCCGGTTGCCGGTAGGCCGCCCAGGGGAGGCGGGAATTCATCAAAAACCCATTCCTCCAGATCCTCATCCCAACGCCATTCGCCCAGGGGCGTATCGTCTTCGCCAAACTCAATATAGGTGCCTTGCGGCGTGAGTTCCAGGCGGCCCGTCGCCGGAGGCCTGGTTTCGGGAATTTGCTCGGGTTCCGGCTCAGATACAAACCTGGATCCGGGCTCAGGTTCGGGTTCCGTTTCGGTCTCTGTTTCCTCTGTATCTTCTGTTTCGGTATTTCGACCGGGTTCCGGATCCGGTCTATTCCGGTTTCTGCCGTTGTCATCAGGCGGCGTGTAGTTATCGTCCTCATTATCCGGGCCTCGGATCTGGACTTCGGCATAATCGTGATCATCCTCGTCGCCGCCAGTTTTGCCGTTTTCGTCTATGACATTGTCGCCGCCGATATAGTCGTCATTCTCGTCGTCCGGCGTGGAGTCGATATCCTCGACCGGCGCGAAGTTCTCGTCGCTGATCCGGCTGATTTCCGCAATGTTTCTCAGCCTGCTGCCGACCAGGGCGTCAGGCCTCACGGTCAGCACGATGTCCAGGGAATATCTGCTTTCCCCTTCGGCTGCGTCCGGAACAAGCAGGACGTCGTCCATGATGGTCGTCTTCGCCTTGCGTGTCACCGGGTCATAGCTCCAGTCTTTGTTATCCTCTTGTATGAAGTCAAATCCTTCCGGGATGTAGTCTGTGATTTCTTCCGCATAGCCGGCAAGGGTACCCTGATTGAATAGGCGAATGGTAAAACTGACTTTATCGCCCTGTCTGACCATCGCGGGAGCCGGGGCGCTTTCTGTCCCGGTTTGGCCCGTTGGCCTGCCGTTCACATACGAGACGTATTTGACCAGCGCCAGATCGAAGAAGTCGTTTGCCCGGACTTGTGTGTAGGTATTATCAAAGATCAGGTCCGAAGCGGTAAGCAGAATCGTACAGGCTTCGTCCAGAAAGGCTTTTGCGCTGATCTGCGTGCCATCCTGAAGGGCGCCCTTATCTTCTACCAGGACATAGATCAGGATCGGATCTGTATTTCGCTTCCAGGATCCGGAGGGCTCCTCTTCCGCGATCACGAAGGCATATGGTTCCGGCGTCACATCCGCCGACGTGAAAGTAATGGGCTCGAAGCTAAAGGATCCCGGCCATTTTTGCGAAGCTTTGCTATATAACGCGTCCGTCGCCGCAGATCGCACGCTGAAGCTGAAAGTGTCTTCCGGCGCGCCGGTATCCACCGTCTTTGCCCCCCTCAGCGGAAGGCTTGCCTTGCCCGCCTCAGGCGTCGCGTAAGCATTGAAAAACTGAATGGTTTCGTCGTCGAAACCTAGCCAATACATGCTCCAATCGGCGTCCGGATCGGGCCTGGTTTTGTAGCGCAGCGCCGTTGTCAGCGCGCCGTTGTTTTCCTGTACCGTTACCTGGATGAGGTATTCCTGTTCGCTCACCGCCCAGCCATTTCCGCCGATGCTGATTTCTTTGACCAGGTAGTAATAGATGCCTGTGGATTCGAACTGAAGCGCTTCAAAACTGGTTTGCGCGCCGGAGTTTGAGACTGTTTTCGATCCCAGGCTGGCGCCCTGTCTTCCGTTTTCGGTGGATTCGAACAGTTCCAATTGGAAGGACCAGGGAAGGGGCGCGCCGGCAGCTGCCGTTTTGCTTGCTTTCAAGGTCAGGCTGACCGGCGCCAGTTTCACAAGATCCGTCGAGTAGGTGTTGTTGAAAACCAAATCCCTGGCCGACCGTATTTCGCCGGAATAGTTGCCGGTGCGGGAGTTGTAAGATTTGTATGCGGTCGCTTTCAATTGCCCCGCTCCGTCGTCTGTTACCCGGACATAGATCAGCATGGCTTGCGTATTTTTGAACCACCTGCCGGCGGGATCCGGATCGTCTTCCGCGACGAGAAGTTCATAGTGCCCTGCCTGATCAAAACGGATATTGGTGATGGTAAAGCTGGCGTCCGCCATATGCCCGGAATAGTCGCCATAGAATGCGCCGGTTTTCGCGTCGGTTACCGTGAACCGGAAGTCGCCGGCGGGTGCGCCCTTATTCACGGCTTTGGTCATCGGCAGAGACAAAACTGCCGGCTGTGTCCCGTAGCTGTTCTCAAAAACAATGGCGGCAATCGCCTCGTTGATGTCGCCGTATGCCGACCAGTCGTCTCCGAATTCTGTGGATTCGGTCTTTATTTTCAGCTTCAATTGTACGTCTATTATCCCGGGACTGCTGCCGTCGGGAACGGCTTCCACTCTGACAAGATAGAGTTTGGGGTCGTATGTCCAGCTGCTCCCGCCGGAACTCGTCTCTTCAATCAGAAAATAGGAGAGGGGATCCGTTACTTTTCGCGTGTCGAATTCGGCTGCCGGATGCGTGTTATCCGCGCTTTTTGTGTCGAGCATGGCGCCTTTTGCCCCTGTCGCGTCCGATGCGAATAAGGCGAAATCGAATTTCCAGGAGGCATTCGAGGGAGCGCCGGAGACTGCCTTGGTTGCTTTCAGATTGAGTTCGGCGACCGGTTCATAGATGTTGACCAGTTTCACGCTATTCGGATCGATTCGCTCTATGCTGCCCGTTAAGCGCAGGCTCTCGTCCATGTCGATCTTATAGCTGGGCCGCAGATTGGGTTCGTCGACGTGGTACTGCGTACCGAAGGGCAGATTTGTAAACGCGACGGTATCTTCGTTGCCAAGCCAGACTGTCCATTCCTTCTTGTTGGCGCTTTGGGTAACGCGGTTATAATCCCCTTCGATTTCTATGGCGCTTAAGTTCAGGTCTGCCGGACCGTCGAAGGAGACTTGTATCTCAAATTCGTCTGCGTTTACGATCGCGACGCCGGCTGTATCGGTGACTTCTTTGGTGATTTCCAGCCGGTAGACCTCCATTTTGTTTTCGAAGGTTACCAGCGTTTGCCCGCCTTCGGATACGGTCAGATTGGCGACGACATTTCCATCCCCGTCTTTATCCCAATCAGCAGGATTACCGGGGGCGCCGATGACCACTTCGGCGATGTAAGCGTCGTTTTTCATCTCGATGATGCGATACTGACCCGGGGGAAGCCCGAAGATAGAGGCGGTCACATTGGCAGCCAGCGTAAATTCGCCCGTCGATCCGTCGCCCAGGATACCGCAGCCTTTCACAACGGGCCGGATTTCGTCAGGGTCATCCGGATTGTTATTTTTTGGCGTGGTAAATAGGATGTTATTCCCGGAAATCGGCGCCGGTTTCCATACGCCATTGTCAAATTGCTGGATTTGAAAGTGGAAAGGCACAGCCACTACAACTAAATCGCCGGAAGCAAGTTTATTAGTGTGAAAAAACAAATCAATGAAACCGTTATCCGGCGGCGGCAGGTCGATAGTAATCGAAGCTTTTGTATTCTCGTGCTTTACCAGGCTGTTGGGGTTGCCGAGGTTATCCGGTATCTTAGACCAGGCGAGAACGCTCCAACCGCCGGTGCTGACGAAATTATTGACCGTGAAGACAATTTTGTTATCGATTATTTTTACATTCGCCGAACCTTTTGTCTCAAAATTATTTCCCTCTACAATGTTCAGATTGATACCATAAGGTGAACTTTTGACCGCTTCCACATCAAGATGCGCATAGACGAAATGATTCGTGCCGTTTACGACATAGTACTTCAAATTCGGATTCGTTGCATTTACGCCTTCCGGCCTGATATTGCCGGCAGTTACGCTGGTGCCGCTGGTTACATCCTCGATTACTTGCGTATTATTGAGCGGGGTGTCCCCTGCGAATTCTTTTTTGGTAATGCTGATCGAACCCGCGCTGCCCGCTGCGGATGGCGCCGGAGAGGGCTGAGACAGGATGACGCCCGGTATCAGCGACAGGATCATCACTGAGGAGACGAGCAATGCCAGTATCCTCTGTGTTTTTGAATTCATTCATAGGCCTCCTTCGTTTTTTTAGACATAGAATAGTAACTGCCAATCGTGTGTTTGGTTGGCATATCAAAGTAGAAAGTAATGCTTTTGTGTTATTTTGCGCATCTAAATCTTTTGACAAAACAAAAAATCGCATTCGAAAACGAATGAAATCAATAGCTCTGCGATAGCTATCAGAACGTGTATGAACTTTGAAATGACAATATTATAAACATATTATTGCTTTTTTTCAACATTAACACTGAATAAATCAATAGAATGCGTGGAACGGTACGTGTTTTGCGATACACATTCTACATTTTATCTATATTATTTCGTAGAATATGTCGATTTTTTTGGGGGCATTTTTTTTATTTTACGATTTACATTAAAAGGGAAACATGATATATTATAGAAAATAAGGAGAAAAATGCTATGAATGGTAAAGATTACTCAGAATGCTTACGGGAAATCGACGAAGCTTTATCCGCCAGGGCAGGTCTGGGAGGGGACTGGTCAGATGAAGCTGTGCGCCGGACATTACGGGCCCTGGTATTGGAACGGAGCAGGAATTACAACCTGTCTCTCAGCGAGAAAGAAGCCATGTTCGAGCAGCTCTTCAATCGTTTCCGCAGGCTGGACAGGCTGCAGCCCCTGATCGACGATCAAGAGATCACGGATATCCTGATCAACGGCCGTCAGAAGGTATACGTGGAGAGCAACGGCTGTCTGACAGCGACGGAGGTCTCTTTTGACGACGAACATCAAGTGCTGGAGTTGATTCAGCGGATTTGCGACAGGGTGAATCGCCAGGTCAATCAAGCAAACCCTATGGTAGACGCGAGGCTGCCGGACGGTTCCCGCGTTGGCGCCGTATTGCCGCCGGTGGCGCTGGACGGGCCGGTGCTGGCCATCCGGAAGTTTGCGCCGAAGAGTTTCACACTCCCGGAACTGGTGGAGAAAAAGACGCTGACCGCAGAGACGGCAGCCTTGCTGGCGGAGGCTGTGGTTGCCCGCAAAGCGATCTTTATCAGCGGCGGCACCGGAAGCGGGAAAACGACCTTGTTGAATACGCTGGCGAACCTGGTACCGGCGGATGAACGGATCATCACCGTGGAGGACGCCGCCGAACTGCGGATCGCCGGGGAAGCGAACCTGGTGAGGCTGGAGGCAAGGCCGCCTAACACGGAAGGAAAAGGCGAAATCACCCTGCGGCAGCTGGTTCGGATGGCGCTGCGGCTGAGGCCCGATCGGATCATCGTCGGAGAGGTCAGAGGCGAGGAAGCGCTGGATATGCTCCAAGCGATGAATACCGGGCATAGAGGCGCCATGTCCAGCGGACACGCCAACTCCGCGGAGGATATGCTGGACAGGCTGGAAACCATGGCGCTGATGTCCGGTATCGGCATGCCGGCTTCGGCCATCCGGCGGCAGATCGGTTCCGCGCTGGATCTGGTGGTGCATCTGGAACGACGGCCGGACGGCAGCAGGCAGGTTACGGAGCTGATTGAGATCCTGGATTGGCGGGAGCAGACGGCAGCGATCCGGCGGATATACAGGAAGGAGCAGGATCCATGAAAGTAACGCGGCTCTGCGTGGCGGCGGCAGCTTTGGCTGTTTCCTTGCTATATTTTGGGCACATCGTTCTGATCGCAGGCGGAACCGTCCTGATCTACCGGATGATACTTCCCCTGATAACCGGGCATAACGAAAGCCGGAAACGAAGGAGGCTTCGCAAAGAGGCGCTGGACTGGATGGAGGGCTTAACCATGGACCTGAAGGCGGGTAAAGGGCTGAGCCAGGCGACCATGGAGCTGGCAGCCGGTTTTCCGGCGGGAAAGGCGGCGCAGGCGCCAAACGTCCGGGCGGTGCAGCAGACGGTACGGACGGGATGATCGCGGATAGCTGGCGTCACTGCCTTGGCCTGATCCGTTTGCATTATCCGATAGGAAAGGTCTATCGGGAGCTTGCGCGCAAGCTGGTTCTCCCGGAGCTGCAATCCCTTGCCGCGCTGATCGAAACGGCGGTGGACACCGGCGCAAGCCTGCCGCAGGTATTTATCCGCAGCGCAGAAGGCCTTCGCCGTCAGTTGGAGAGCCTGGAAAAGCTGGAATCCGCCCTTGCTTCCCGCCGGATGGAAGGCTGTCTGCTGGCTGCCGCGCCTGCTGTCTATACCGCCTTTCTCCGGCTTGTGACGCCGGAATATATGGCGCCGCTGTATACAGGCGGCGGATGGCTTGCGGCGTTGGCGGTTTTCGGGCTTCAGCTAGGCGGCTGCTATTCTTTTTTTCGTATCATCACACGGGAAGAAGCGGAAATGTCGGAACTGGAGTTAGCCGGTTTTCAGGAGGAAATCGCCTTNCATCTGCAGGCAGGGCTCAGCTTACCGGAGGCCTGGCAGCGGGCGGCCGGCAGCCGAATCCGGAATGAAACCGCATCCGGGAATGAAGCCGCATCCGGGAGAAAAGCCGCCCCCGGGAAAGAAGCGGCGCCCGGGAAAGAGAATACAGCCTTCCGCGGTATCGTGCTTGCGTCGCGGCATCTGCGTATGGGCCTGCCCTTTNCGAAAGCGCTGCAGCCCNTGCTTCAGGAGGAAGGAGGTGATACGGAAGCCCGTCGTATGGCGGCGTTCCTCATACAGAATTATCAGACAGGCGGNGGCTCCCTGGCTGCATTGTTGAGCCTGGAAGCAGAAGAAACCAGGCGGCGCTGCCTTCTCCGGCAACAAGGCAGGAGCGCAAGGCGGGAGACGGTGCTGTTGTTCCCCATGCTGCTGCTTTTGCTCTCGGCCCTACTGCTGACGGCGGCGCCGGCTTTACTTGGTATATAGGAAAGTGCCGATTGTAGCGCACAGTGCGTAAGCGACGCAATTCTTACTTAAAAGAGAAAGGATGTATAGGTTATGAAATCGATTTCCGTTCAGTCATTTCTATGGGAGGAAGAGGGATTGGGTACGGTGGAGGTNGTCTTGATTCTTGCCGTNTTGGTAGGGATCGCTCTTATTTTCCGGCAATACATTTTTGGNTTTGTCAGGGATATCATGGATAACATCATGGGGAGTTCCGTTTCGGATATTGTGTCTAATCCGCTGGATATCCAGTGACTTGTTCCCGACAACATCAAGATCGAGCAAGTTCCTTTGGGGAAGTCAGTCCATAACGCTGCTGAAGCGCAGCGCTACGAGCAATGCGGTAAAGAGGGGAGAGGAGGCGGGAAATATGCGCTGCCTGCAAAAAGACAGGCGCGGTAAAACGACGGGTTCCTTCAGACAAGACAGAGAAGGCAGCCTGACCGTAGAGGCGCTGTTGATTCTGCCTGTCGTTTTTCTGCTTATGGTTATTCTCATCCGCTGGTGCCTGGTTCTTCATCAAGACATCGAGACAGCAGCGGAAAGACGAAGNGAAATTCTCAGGCAGGAGATTGCTCCGGCGGGCGGAGACACATCCGGGGAGAAGGCGCCGGAAGCATGGTTCCTGTATGGAGGGCCGCCTGCGCGGAGGATCAGGGACGCGGACGTCCTGATCGAACTTGGCTATGCGATAAAGGAGAAGCTGCCGGTATGGTTTCAAACAGACGAAAAGTAATCCATTGGCATGTGCCCGCGATCCTTGGCGAAGAGGAAGCCGCGGTTACCGTGTATTTTCTGTTAGCCGGCACAGCGCTGCTGATTCTTTTTCTGGCGGTGTTCAACTATGGCCGCTATCTTACGGCGACAAGGCAGACAGAACTGGCCCTGGAGGCTTCGCTGACTTCGGTGCTTTCTTATTATGAGCCTAAGCTGACCCAGGAAATGGGCTTGTTCGCCCTGGATACGAGAAAGGAAGGCCTGCAGGCAATGGGCCGGGCCTATGCGGTCAGCAATCTGGGCGAGGAAAAAGCCGTGAACGGGCAGGTATGTCTGGAATATACCCTGTATTTCCCGGAGGAAAGCCGGCTGAATTTGTCGGATATCCTCGCTGAGCAGGCGGTTGATATGAACAGGATCAAGGGCTGGGCTGCAATCGGCGGAGATATTCTGCAGATCCTGGGCGGGATTGATTGGAAGGGCTTATTNGGTGAACCGATGGAAGGCATTGATCAAGCGGAGGCTTTGGGCTTAACAGAGATAGGGAGCGAAGCGGGAGAGATAGCCGGCGTCGCTGGTGCAGCAGAGGATTTATCTGAAAGTACGCAGCCGGAATGGCTNAACGGTTTGGAAGAATTCGCGGAAACGGATGACANCGGGAGGCTCAGGATCTGGCATTTTCTCTCGCCTTTCCCTCCGGAAGAGCACTTCACGGATCGCGTCATGCCCGTCGCGATTATGGCGGCAGGCTATGGAAAGAAGGACAGTCTGGACGAACAGGCGTCTTTTTGGGTAAATACTTTTCAAAGTCCTACGACGGCTGTGCGGGAAGAAGCTTTTCTCCCGGAGACATTGGAACAGACAGAGGGCTTTCTGACAGACTTCATTGATATATTGTCGGAAGCCCTTCAAAAAGGGGTTAACAAGCTGCTGTTTACGGAATACCTGCTGAATGACCTGGATTTTGCAACGAATAAACCGGTGATGGATCGCTATTTCTCCCGGGCTGAAGCGGAGTATGTTCTCTGCGGACACGCGAGTTCCTGGGATAATCTCCGCTCTGTCGCACTCCGGCTATATCTTTTGCGTACCGTGCTGCATGCCGCGCGGTACCTCGTCGATGCGAAATCTGTGAACAAAATCACCTTGGTGGCGGCGATGGTTACCGGCATGACGAAGGGTGGCGAGGACGTGGAAAAATTATTCGCCGGGGAGCGGATACCCGCGGTTCCCGGTGTGGAAAAGATCACGATGTCGTATAAAGATCATCTGCGGCTGCTGCTGATGTGTCAGTCGCAAACAGAGCAGCGAAGCGCCCTGCAAAGGCTGGTACAGGTTAATCTGTGGCATTGGAAAGGAGGCGGCGCCGTGGGATCAGGCCTTTGGGAGATTATCGGCCCGGAGAAAGCGGAGGATTTTGGGCTCAACCGTTATACAGCGGAAGTACGGGCTGTCATAGAGACGGAGCTTTCCCTGTGGCCCTTCGGGAGCGTCAGAATCCGCCGGGAAGGGGCGATGGGGTATGACAGGCCATTTACGTTGCTTTCTCAGGAATAGGCGGGGCAGCCTGTCGCTGGAAGCCATGCTCAGCCTGCCGGTCTTGCTTCTGGCGGTTTTTTTCTGCGCCGGATTGGTTTTTAGCATACGCGGCGTATTGATTGTGGAGCAGGCTGCCGCGGATGTTTGCAAAGACCTGGCGGAAAACAGCTACCTTCTGCAGCAGGCTTGGGGATTCGGCCTCGACGCCGCAGGGGATAATGAACTGGTCCGGGGCCTGTTGGAAAACCTCGCCGTATCTGATTGGGCAAGGGACAGCGGGGGATACATCCTGGCTTCGAGTTGTTTACATAAATACCTCGCGGACTATCCGGAGATCGAGGCTTGCGTTCGATGGCGACTGGCGCGCCTGCCCGGGAGATCCGGGGATGAAAACATAACCCTCGCCGCGGATTGGGAGCTTGATGCGCTCTGCGATGAGGATGATGTGCTGCTGATTCTCAGCTTTGCTCCCTCCGGGTTGAATCACATTACCAGGCTGCTGCCGGATTCCTGGCAAATCACTGTGACGAAACGGCAGAGGGCTTGGCTGATCGGACGAAACCTGCCTCCCGGCAAAGGCGCGGAGCAAGCGGCGGGTCAGAAAGATAAAGGCGCCCTGGTTTATATCACCCGCTGGGGGATCAAATACCATGTGGATAACTGCAGGTATCTGCGGCAGAGCAAAATCCCCGCCTACCTGAATCAGCTATCCGATACCTATGGCGCCTGCCTGATCTGTAAGCCGCCTCAGCGAAACTAAAAGCAAATACACTGCTGCGTTATAGTAACTGGCACCCTCAAGGCATCAATTTAAAACAAGAAGTCAAAAGTGTCAGTTGCTAACGCTGCGGTAACGCAGCGCCGCGAAGCGGAAGGGATGAGCGACATGTGCG
>JGI24702J35022_10002975_pt1 | contig 10252 bp, 8 predicted proteins | sample TergutTh196P4_FD_35022 | JGI IMG/M metagenome (IMG submission 35022)
GTGGCAATCGGAGATTGCCGCTACATTGAATGTCCAGTGGAAATACTAGAAGGATATCGCTTAGTTATCCTCTAGTAAAGGAAATGGCGGAGCACATTGATGAGTTCCCTTCAGGCTCGTAAAGGTGAAAATCAATACTAGGAGATAACCTTTATAAGAAATATCATTGTTAAATTGGTACGAATAAGATTACGAAAATGTTTCAACAATTTTTCGAGATGATTGATATTGTTTCATACACTGAAGATAAGTAAAAGTTTCTGCCAACTGCTTGTTGTGAAGCTATATAACAGTCATAATTGTTAGCCACTATCCTTGCTTAGAATTTTGGTATTGACCGATCATCTCTTTTCCATCGATCATCTATTTCTACCCGGACAGGTGAATATTTACGGAAATAATCAGCCATAGCATCACGTAAATTTATTTCATGCCTGATAATGGCTTCTTCCGGAAGATTCGTGAGTAAAGTTAAACCTGCATTTCCAGATAATAAGAAATCAGTTGTTGCTACGCGATAGATTCTATCTGGTTCCCAAATTTCACCATTAATTTCTAGATGTGTTACCCGATCAAAGTTTTCACGTGTTCGACTATAAATAACTTTACCGCCTGCTAAGATTAACCCGGCTCTAGTGTCTGCTACTCGTGTTTCAATGATTTTTTTTAAAAAATTTCCATCTACCAGCAGAGTTACAATCATATTATCAAACGGCATAGCATTAAAAACATGGCGATAAGTAACATTGCCAAGAGGTATTTCGGCTCGAATTCCTCCTAAATTAATAAAGGCAAAATCGGCGTCAACTGCTGATTTCATTGCTTCACAAGTAAAATTACCCATCACATTTTGGGCGTCAATAGAAGAGCGTGAAAGGAATACAGCAGCTTGCCCAATTACATCATCCATACCTTTCTCAGCTGCTTTTTGTTGCGCTGTAATCACATGATCAAACTCGGGATCAGGTATAAATTGGTCGGCAAAAAGAGTGATTAATCCGCTATCGCGCGTAGGTGTATCATATCCCATGATCGATTTTGTTTCAGCATCAATTTGGATCATGAAGTGCATGATATTTGATAGATATGCATAATTTTGAAACACAAGGGTATGATTGTTCGGGTCAACCCAAGGCTTAGCAAATCCAACATGAATATGCCCAGCAAAGATTAAATCGATACCCGGTACTTCGTGTGCAAGTTCCTGGGCATCATAACCCCAGCGACGGGTAAAATTATTTTTCTTTAGATCGCCATATCTCTCACGATAGGTTTGCTGAGGATCATATGGGATACCGGCATGGACGGTAGCTATAACAAGATCAACTTTTTCTTCATTTCTTAAAAAATTAACATAGTAAGTTAAATACTCTTTTTCGTCACGAAATTCAACTCCAGAGATATGTTCCATAAAACTCATTTGAGCTGTATCAGTGGTTGTTATACCTACAATGCCTATTTTAATCCCCATTTTGTGTAATATTAAATAAGGTTGGACATAGTTTACTAAGTCTTCTGAACCTTTTTGAAAAACATTGGCGCCTAAAACTGGAAATTGTACATTTTTAAGTAGATTGCGTAAAATATCTTCACCTAAGTCATATTCATGATTTCCAAGTACGAGGAGATCATACTGTATCATATTCATGTATTCTACTATGGCTTGCCCTTCGGTCATGGTGCCAATGGGTCGACCTTGAAAAAAATCACCAGTATCAAGAAGGAGATTATCTCTTGTCGGACTTTGTTTGCTCCGAATATCCTTGATGTAGGTAGCGGCAGATGCGCCCCCACCTAAGCGGGGAGGGAATGTGGGGTTGATAAAAGTAGCATCAGTTTTATCGATCCCTCCGTGCATGTCATTGGTGAGTATGATATCAAGGGTTAAAACCTCAGATTCTAGAAGCGCTACCCAAGATAAGAGGAGTACACTGATTAATAATGAGATACAAATATTCTTCATAAAATTATCCTTGCTGTAGTACACATAATTAAACACTTTACAAAAAAATTATATTGAATAGGAAACAGATAAAAAGACTTTAAAAAAAGACTCTGTAACTTTATCGGGGTTTCCTTCATCGCGAGCGGTAGGTTTAATACTATTCCATAAACCAGGTTGGTCATAAAAATCATCGGGAAATAAATCGGGGTTATAATACTCTCTTTGTCCATATTCTGCAGCTAGATCAAGGTAAAAAAGGTTAGTAATTTTAAACCCTGTTCCTGTAGAAATAACGGGTAAACTGAGGCTCTTATCTTGCATTGCCGATCGATGGCTAAACCCTAAGCGAAATGGTACAGATTGACCGATATAATGTTCCATTCCGATATAAATAGCATAACTATCTTCAAAAAACGGACTTAGATCATGGTAATAATTCTTTTCGAGATCGACCTGAAAATTGGTTTTAAAGGGGTTGCGTGGTTGAAAAACAAGCCCTGTGCGAAGTCTTGCTGGTAAAAGATAATGATTTTGGTTTTCTTGGTAAGGGCTTAGTGATTGCTGATGGTTTTTAAAATCTAAAGTGGTTTTGGGAAAATAAGAAATTCCTAATCTAAGTCGTTCAGAGAGCTGAGAAGTTGCTCCAAAGTGAAAACCTTGCCCGTGGATGGTTCTTTTTTCTTGTTCATTAAGATTAAATAATTCTGCGGTAGATAAATCACGCGCAACATCAGTCCAATTAATCATGCGGTGATATTCGTATTTACCTCTATAAATAGCAACTCCAGCTCCCAGAGAGAGTGTGATGTTTTGAGAAATTGGTCTCCCCCAATTCAAGTTAATGATACTCGCGTTTAGTTTGCCTTCTAATTCAAGGGAATTTTTGGCAATAATGGGGGGGAAGTTATCTTCGTTAGAATCTTCGTCATTGCGTATTTGTTCTTGATAATTAGCACTAAAATTGATTACCGGTCGATAGGTAAAGGTAAGACTAAATTGGTTTTGGTGATAGAGATAAGATAAGAAGAGAGAAAAAGAAATCTCATCATAAAAATTTTCGTTGTGCGCATATGTATTTTCGCCAATATAACTATCAAAAAAATTCCAGAGGGGGATTGCTCTATTTTCTGTATTTTTTATAAGTGCATAATTTAGCTGCCCTCCGTAGTAATAAGGTTTTTCGAGAGTAAAGCGTTTAGGTATAAAATAGGTATTGGCAGGGTTAAGCTGGCTATCCAGCAGAGTAAATCCCCCGGCCACACCAGAACCTCCTAAGGAAGCACTTCGTGCATCATGGATCGCTGCTTCAGAACCAAGAAAACTATTGTATACAGAATAGGAAAAGGCATTTGTAACGCTCCAGATGAGCAAGATGAGGATGATAAATTTATTCATTAGAAACTCCTTTTTATGTTTTTTGTAACCAGCGGAAAAGTTTCGTTGGTTTTAGCATGGGTTTAGTTGTTCTCGAACGCATAGATCAAAACCTCCAATCAATTTGCATTCGTACTTCATTTTCGTTTCTTTGGACATTACGGAAAAAGGATTGCCGATCATCTAAGTCTTCATTCCACCATTTCCGTAATACTAATTCTTTATCTCGGTAGTATTTAAGCTTATACTTAAAACCTACATAAACATTGTTCGCAATTTTATTTTGCACCAATAACCAATACTTTATCCCGTGCTCACCCATAAAATCTATTTCAGTGTCTTCCCAATCCCAATGGGAAATACTGTTGCCAATCCAGTATACTAAGGCGTTACGAAACCTTAATCGGTCGTTTAAATTATGCGTCCAGTCCAGACGGATTAAATCGCCATGCATGAGTACTTGTCCAATAACATTTGGTTCTTCGGGGGAAGCATTGGCGTCATTGGTTAAATAAGGATAAGGCGGGGATTTAACTTGGGTATAGCGGTATTCCACTTGCAAGCGGTCGCGGTTCGATAAATACATGGTAATGAGTCCGGCAGGTTCAATTGTTGTAGATTGTGAACGCTCTGCTCCGTCGTCATAGCGATTTATTTGGTGTTTGTATTTACCGCGTAAACTCAGCTGATAGAGGGGACGGTATTCTAAGTCTCCTTGAAAACGGACAGTGCGGCGCCCATCTGCTACTCTTTCGTAGATATCAAGGTAAGTTCGATTCAGGGTTAATTGATTGCTAAAACGGTATCTTGTTTCAAAATAAAAACCTTCTTCGGCTTGTGGTTCGGCACTATTCAAGTATAAATCGGTTAATAACTGGTTGGTGAGTACATAACCATTGTTATTGAAAATACTATTGTTAAATTTTCGTTGTTCGCTAAAACCTCGATTATAAGGATTATCAAAGTCGAGGTCATATTTACGGTAAAGTGCCAGAAAATATAAATTATCAAATTGCGTGTAGCTGTTTAGGATCAGAGCGGAAGGAGGTGTGTTTTTGTTTTCCACAGCAAGTTGTGCATATTCTCCTTGAAATGAAGTATTATTTATTACCGTGCGCAAGTCTACGCCATAAACTCGCCGGTAGTCTTTTTCATAATCATTTTCTTTATAGGTTGAATAGAGATTGGTAATTTGGCTATCAATTTTTTTCCATTTACGATATTCGTTTTCACTTCTAATAAAAGTTTGTTTAATGATATTATAATCTGGAACAACAAAATGAGCATTAGGATAACGAGTTTCAGTTCCCGTAAATCCAAGATGGGTACCGACCAAGGGGCTAATTTCCAAGCGTCCTCCGATCATTTGTTCTTCCAGGATGTTGATCCGAGGAGACATTTTCATGGGTTCGCGTAACCTTTGGTTGAAGATACTTTCGGCTTCGTTTAGCTCGTCATTATTAAACCTTATGGTAGGAGTTACATATGATAAAACATGATATTTACCATTTATTTTGTCTTGGGTGTCGATCACATTGTCGCCGTTTATGTTGTAAACAATAGCATCTTTTTCATCATGAGAAAACCAAAAAGCCGTAGTGAGAAAGGATTTTTTTAGTTCAACAGCCAATCCTTTGAGTGAGTATTCTTGGGAACGCGATAAATCTTCGTTAATGCCAAGAATTCTTTTGGAAAAACCATGTCCAGTCTTGCGTGAACTATAATAGTCGGTGTTTTCTATAACTAAACCTTCTCCATATGTAACACGGTAATTTCCCAAATAAATTTTAAGGTTATTAGCTCCCAGAAGGTTAAATTTTCCTTCGTAACCTGCATAGTATTTAGCTTCATCGAGGTTGACGGTTGGTGAGTTATCGGTAAAAATATTTTCTCCTTGTTGGTTATAAAGAATAATGCCAGCTTTGTAATTATTATGGTAGCGGATACGGAATTTGTTTGTTACGGCTGGGGTAAGTGAACCAAGATTAAAATGCCCCCAATAGGAGTAGCGTAGATCTTGCATTGTATCATTATTATCAGGGTTCACAACTTCCTTATACATTGCTTGCACATCATCTTCGAGTGAGGAAAATTCATATTTAAACTGATAATTAAAATATAAATTTTTACCATCAGGAGGTTCTTGATAATATATATAGTGTCGGAGATTCGTTGCGGCATAATTTGCTAGCCCCATAGTACTACGGAGGTTTCGGTAGTCAGTAATGGTGTCTCCGGCTTTTAACCGGCGATACAGTGCTGCGGCATCTATCGTGGAAACATTTGGCATATTAAGGAGGTCAGAATAGTGCATGTCATTAATGTTACGGGGGGTCATTAAATAATCCTCCCAGATATCAGCTAAACCTTCTTGTTCACCTTCTGTGGAGCCAAGTCTTTCCAAAATAAAATATATTTCTTCGCGTCTTTGTTCTGTTTCATCAAGGTCGGTATAGAGTGAAATAGAAACCAGCGGTCTGAGCTGGAGTAAAGTTTTTTGGTCAATGGAAGAAATCTTTCGGAGGTCGTAAATACTCTCAAAAAAAGCAGTATATTGACGGTATTGGTAAATAGCTTGGGCTTGGGATTCGGTAATCGGCAAAGACTTGATCTCGTCATATGTGGCAGTATTAAGATCGATAGTTGAAGCCAACAAAAACGATACTATTAGCCAAAGAAATAGGAATAAAGATAATTTTTTCATAACTCTCCTTGGGGAGCGGAGTGTAGTACTAAGCTTAATCCGCTACTCCCCGTTTCATAGCGCCGATCGTCGATCGGCATAATATTAAGCCTGAAGAAGAAGATTATTCTACCAAATTGGGGATTTAGTCTCCCTCTGTGAGTTTGGTTGCACAAATGATCAGGTCATAATACAGACTTTCCGAACAAATCTTAATGAAGGTTCATCATTTATCGTATCCATCCTCATGAACACAATTCGTTTACAACATCATCTTGAATACTAATCTGGACACGGATTCTCCGGCAGAATGAACGTCGGTGATTCCTCCTTAATAATTAGCAATTATTAGCTTTTCCCTCACTAAAAGGATTAATTTTGGGAGAGGGGATTGGTTTCATTTCATTGGGAATCGAACACAAGAACTTTAAGACGGTGTCTCCAGCATTCAGAAATTGGTGTTCAATATCAGCATTCACAAAGATTACATCATATGGTCTCATTTTTGTTTCCCCATCTTTTGTTTTAAAAATTCCCGCACCTTCAAGAACAAAAACTTCATGTTCGAACCAGTGGGTGTGAAGAGGGGTATTACCTTGAACTCCAACCTCAAACATCCGCATGGAAAAATTATGAGCTCCATCTTTTTCCCCAATTAACCACCGAATCATACAGTTTTTAGCTCCTTCGGCGTCTACCTTTTCCAAAACAATTTCTTCATGTTTTACATGTTTCATAATCTCTCCTTATTTTGCTTACTATTTGGTAATAAAAATCTCCTGTTGTCTACTGGGCTAACATTCAAACGCATCAAATTTCGAGTTAGTCTATTAGTGTTCTTGCCATCTTAGACTGTTACTACCCATCAAGATCAATAATTAAGCTACTGATAAATTCATCTGTCGCGATGTGAGGCGCCAATAATTTTATAAAGTTTAATATACTTATAATATCTTTATACAACATGGGAAGAAAAAATTTTTGGGTTTCCCCGTTTTTTTGGTATTTAATTAAGAAATATCTCCCGCGTCCGTGGTATTTTTCGATAGACAATAACGTCTCCCATGCGATAATGATTTTCTTTTGAACAAGATAACTAAATTCTAGGGTTTTAGCTGTAAGAGTGATTCTTTTGATAGATAAAAGATTTTTTAAAAGGGTTTCCAAGGCTAAAAACAGAATGATAAAAGGTAATATTTTCCGGTACATAGCAGAGTGGCTTGTAATTTGGGTTGTGATATAATAAAGAGAATAAGCAATCATTATCACGCTGACTACCAGCGAAAAGATCCTTGTTTTCCCAGCAAAATCAAAATGCATTGGTAAAGGAATGTTTTTGTGTAAATCCATATCTGTTCTTTTTGATCCTAATTATCTAAAGTTGAAGAAGCGCTGTTCTTTGTTGGTAGAGAGCATTCAGTTCTTTAATGCAAATTTCAGGTGCAGAATAACTAAAATAGTAGTATTCATGCCCATGGAAATCGGTACCCCCAGTTTTAATAAGACCATTTTCGAGGGCAATTTGCTCATATAGTCGTGTTTGTCCGGTGGCGTGTGAAGCATAATAAACTTCTAAGCCGTCAATTCCCATTTCTATACAGGCATACACCACAGAATCGTCGGGTAGCCGTCCTGGATGTGCTAAAATAGCCACTCCTCCTGCTTTTTTGATAGCATTGATAGCATATTCGGTGTCCACTTTGTATTTCGGGACATAAATAGGGGAGTCATTATGAATGTATTTGTCAAAGGCTTCTTTAATGGTCTTTACCACCCCTGTTTCCATTAAAGCTCTGGCAATATGCGGTCTTCCAATGTAAGTATTTTCTCCAGCATACACAAGAACCTCGCTCCAACTTAAAAAAATATTCATGGTTTCCAGTCTTTTAACCATTTCTATGGCACGTCCATAACGGCTATCATACACTTTATTGATTAATTTGTTTAAATCATCATTTTCCGTATCAAAATAGTAAGCCAGAATATGGACTTCGTTATTATCATGAATCGTGCTTATTTCTATACCAGGAATCAAGTTGAGAGGATATTTTTTTAAATAGTTTTTGGCTTCTAAATATCCTGCATACGTGTCATGATCGGTAATGGAAATCGAGGAATAATGATTTTGGAAAGCATTTCTCAACAAAACTTCCGGACTTGTTTTCCCATCTGAAAAAGTGGTGTGTAAATGGAGATCGATCTTCATTGTCCTTCCTTTGGGATAGGGGAGTGTAGAGATCGTAAGGAAATTTGTTCTTCATCGAAATAGCAATAAGAATGGTGAGTAATCCAATCGCCACAATTAACATAAACGCTTCTCCCAAATTCTATCTTTTGGGGATGATGAGTGTGTCCCATGATAATTAATTCGAACTCTGTAGCTAAAGAGTACGCTTTTTCCCTTAATCCTTTTTCTTTTGCTTGTTGGAGAGATGGAGGAATAGTTCTTTGGCCTGAACTTCGAGAAAACAAACTAATCATCTTTAGGCAGAGATCGGGATGAAGCAGCTTAACAACAGAGCGGGTGCTTTTCCAATGTAGGATCGTTCGCATTAAATGATACCATGTATCGTTTTTCGTGTAAAGATTTCCATGACTGATGAAAACTTTTTTCTCGTTGATAGTTTCCATAAAAACATCACGGTAAACTTCAAAATCCAGGTGTTCATGAAAAAATGAACCTATCCAAAAATCATGATTACCGGTTATAAAAATTAGCCGGCACCCGTTTTCTTTAAGTATGGAAAATACTTTCAAAAGAGGAAAATAATTTTTGATGAATACACTTTTCCATTCCATCCAAAAATCAAAAATATCACCAGCCAACACTAAACCATCAATTTTCCCTTTGAGGGAGTATAAAAATCGTTCCACAATTTGGCGTCTTTCTACATTGTGAGGGGTTTCTTGATATTGAAGATGAATATCTGAAACAATGATGTACTTCATCCTTTCCTTCTTGGAGAGTGTTGCGTTAGAGAAGTACAAAGTGTTAGTACTTTGACGATGGATCTATATTTTTGGTGGTAAGGAGTGATTCTTTTCATAATTCAGTAAACAAATAATAAAAGATGTTAAGTCCCATTTGTAAAGCTTTTTCGCGCACTTCCGGGGGATCTTGATGGGTGTTCGCGTCTGCCCAACCATCAGTAATGTTAGATTCAAAAGAATAGAGGATCATGATTCGTCCAATATCATCGAGAATCGCAAATAGTTGGGGACGTTGATTATCGTGTTCATGAATTTTGGGTAGTCCGTTCGGAAAAAGAAAATAACAATGAAAAATAGGATGGGAGGCTGGCAATTCCAGAAAAGTTCTTTCGGGAAAAACCTTACGAACCAAACGCCGAAACGCTTCATCAAGCCCATAATCATCATCAACATACAAAAAACCTCCATTCAAAAGGTATTTTCTTATATTATTCACTTCAGCATCATTAACCACTATATTACCATGCCCTGTCATCAATAAAAAAGGATATTGAAAGATTTCTGCGTCGGATAATTTAACGGATTTTTCCTTTTTATTAACCTTTATCTTGAGGTTTTGGCTGAGAAAATCAGCAAAATTGGGAATGATTTCTGGATCATTATACCAGTCGCCACCGCCATCATACTGTACTCTGGCGAACTGGATTTCATTTAAATCGGCTGCTAAAAAAAACACCCAATAAAAAAAAATCACCCCGACCAAAAATATACCCCTATTGATTCTTGGTGAAAAATAAAGTACCTTAGCCATTTTTTGCATGATCAAAGTATATAAAAAGATGTTTTCATGTCAAGTGCTTTGTTACATGATCCAAATAAAATTTCGGAACTAATAAAAACTTCGCTTAGTGTGAGAAGATTAAAAAAGAAGAGAATTATTAGGTTGTATTTCAAGAGTTGATCCAAAATGATTCCACAGAATCTAATCTACTATTTTGTTATATAGTAAAGCTGTTGCATAGCGGCTTGATTATGCGGTTTGGGTACAGTTCTCATTTCCAGGAGCATCGCGTTAAAGGTTCCTTTAAGAAACATCGCACATTATAATTCACAATGTGATAAAATATTTTGCCTTCTGAATTACTTTTTCAGCCACTATGTTTATAACCTTGTAATTATGAACATTGGTACTAGGTGACAGCTTGTTCGTTTGTTCCATTAAGTTATACCTTATACTATTCCTCGTTTAAAATGTACCTCGTCTTTGCGAGCACAGCAAAGCAATCCAGAAAAAATAATATTTCATTTTAAACGAGGAA
>JGI24702J35022_10002976_pt1 | contig 10250 bp, 2 predicted proteins | sample TergutTh196P4_FD_35022 | JGI IMG/M metagenome (IMG submission 35022)
ATTTTTCTATCAATGATTATTTTATGGCTCAGTTCCCCTCACAGATGGGAAGTTGTGCCTATGGTTTTTTTGCTCATTTTTCAAACGCACTACATTCAGCGTACCCTTATCTTTCCGTTTCTACTGAAAGGAAAAAGCAGGATGCCCATCGGAATTATGTGTTTGGGAATCTCTTTTAATATCTTAAACTCTATGATGCAAGGGTATTGGATGTTTTATGTAGCGCACCTGCCCGATCAACCTGCAAAGTTTGTGAGAGTTTTGGCAGAGGGCGGAAATTGGTTTCTCTCGTGGCAATTTATTCTGGGAATCTGTTTATTTATAGCAGGTTTTATCATTAATCTTCGTTCCGATTATATTATTCGGCATCTTCGTAAAGACCCTAACGATACCCAACACTATTTCCCAAAAGGTTTTATGTTTAACTATGTAACCAGTGCCAATTATTTTGGAGAATTGGTAGAGTGGTTGGGTTTTGCCATCTTAACGTGGTCGGTTCCGGGGTTGGTATTTTTTGTGTGGACATTTGCCAATTTGGTTCCCCGCGCCAACGCCATCCACAAACGCTACCAAAAAGAGTTCCCCGAAGAGATGAACAGTCGAAAATTGAAGAGGGTGATACCGTTTGCATATTAAGTAGAAATTTGAAAATTAAGTTAATTAATTATCTCTTAGCAATCCACATTCACCACCACCCTAACCTGTTTGTGTAGTGAGTGTGTTTGAAACTGTGTAATAACATTTTGTAAAATCTCTTTTTTCTTTTCCAAGGAAGAATTTTTTGCAAATTTTATCCAAATCTCTTTTATATATTGGCTTTGTAATCTTTCAATAAGCGGAAACTCCGGTCCTAACACTTGGGTAGGAAAACTTTTTTGTAATTCTTTCGCTAATTCAGCTGCCGCGCTGTTTACTAATTCCAAGTTATTATGTTTCACTGTAATTTTTATCAAACGATACACCGGTGGATAGCGATATCTCTTGCGCTCTTCCATCTGATTTTCATACATCGCTTGAAAGTTGTTTCCTGTTACATATTTCAATGCGGGGTGCCACGGCTGATAAGTTTGAATAATCACCTTGCCTGGCAGTTCTTTCCTGCCGGCACGCCCGCTTACTTGCGCCATTACTTGAAAAGCGCGCTCAAACGCCCTGAAATCGGGAAAAGTAAGTAGATTATCCGCTTCCAAAATACCCACCACACTCACTCTATCAAAATCCAACCCCTTAGTTACCATTTGTGTGCCTACTAAAATATCGGTGCGCTGTTTCTCAAAATCTGAAATAATTTTTTGATACGACGTTTTAGAACGTGTGGTATCCAAGTCCATGCGAGCTACTTTTGCATCCGGAAAAAGTTGTGCTAACGTTTCTTCAATCTTTTCAGTACCAAAACCTTTCATCTCAATATCCATACTTTGGCAGTGTGGACATCGGATTGGCACAGCAATGGCATAGCCACAATAATGACATTTCAGTAAATTCGATTTTTTATGATAAGTCAAAGTCACATCGCAATGAATGCAAGTGGGCATGTGCTGACATGAGTTGCAATACATTCGCACGGCATATCCTCTACGGTTTTGAAACAGAATAATTTGTTCTTTTCTACTAAGAGCAGTTGCGATATTGTCAATGAGAAAATGCGACAGATGACCTTCCATTTTTTTTTGTCTTCGGGCTTCGGGGATATTTTCTATCCAAATTTCAGGCAATTGACTTTCGGCAAAACGATGAAACAGTTCTACCAGTCCGTATTTACTTTGTTTTACATTGTAATAAGTTTCTAACGAGGGAGTTGCTGTTCCAAGCAAGACAGGAGCGTTATGCAATTTTCCAAGCACTATGGCTGCATCGCGGGCGTGGTAACGTGGCGCGGGATCTTGCTGTTTGTATGATGTATCGTGTTCTTCGTCCACAATAATGAGTCCCAAGTTTTGGTATGGTAAAAGGAGGGCAGAGCGCGCCCCGAGTACCAACGAGTACTTTGAATCACCATCTAAACCATATTGTAATACTCTATTCCAAATTTCCACTCGCTCAAACTCATTAAAACGTGAATGATATACCCCTACTTTATTTCCAAAATATTTTTGCAAACGGCTCACAATTTGTGAAGTAAGCGCAATTTCGGGCAACAGATACAATACTTGCCTGCCTTGTGCCAATACCTCATCAATCATCTTCATATAGATCTCCGTTTTTCCACTGCCGGTAATACCGTGCAACAAAACCACCGAAAATTGCTGAAAAAGTTCTTTAATTTGCAAAAAACTTTTTTGCTGCACTTCCGATAAATTTATATCATTAATATTATTCATGGAAGAAATATCGGGTAAACGGCTACTCTGTATTTCTTTTTGAATCAAGATATTATTATTGATTAATGTTTGCAGTGATGAGGGCGAGCATTCCGACTTTTTTAACAATTCTGTTTTTTTTATGCTATCTTCATTTCTTTTTAGCATTAAAAATGCCAATAAAAGTTGCGATTGTTTTTCGGTTCTTTTTGAGGTACTAAATTTGTCTAATAATTCAAAAAGCGCCGGTTCATCATTTTTATAATTTTCATGTAAAAAAATATAGGTTTCTTTTTTTGCACGGTAAGGATTTTTTATCTCTTCGGTAGTGAGAATTACTTTTTTTTCTACCAGCGATTTAATTATCGGAAATATTTTTTGAATACTTACAATTTTTTGCATCTCTGCAACGGTAACGTGCTGCCGGTAGGAAAGTGCTTCCGCAATTTTCAATTCCCGTTTTGTAAGTGCTGATATATCTCCATCAAAATCGGGGTGCAGCATAATCAGCGTTTCACCTGCCAATTTCAGTCCTGAGGGCATTGCAGCCGCCATTACTTCGCCATGATGACACAAATAGTAGTGGGCGAGCCATTTCCAAAGCACAAGTTGCTTTTCAGTAATAATCGGTTCTTTATCAATAATATCAATAATATATTTAACATTCGGAAAAGCAGGCACATGAGTATGAATATTCATCACTAACCCCGCGTAGAGTTTATTTTTTCCAAACGGTACCACCACACGTGTCCCAACTTTTATTACTACATTAAGATCATAAGGCACACGATAAGTAAAAGTTGCAGGCAAAGGAAGAGGAAGAAGGATGTTGGCGAAGTGCGTAAGCATGAATCTCGTAATTAGTGGTTTAAATAGTCAATAATTAAACACAATTATATTGTGTGCAAGATCTATTAATATGAAACAAATTATATTTTCTCATTCATATTGACTATTTTTGATCAGTGCAAATAAACATGAAATTCTCATAATAAAATTAAATGGCTAAAAATTTTGAAGATTTTTCACTTCACTATCTAATAAATTATGTATTGATAATTAACCTAATTTGTTTACTAATATAAAAAGGACTGATTTAAGCGTCTTATTACTAATTTTATGGGCAAATGATCGGAATAACCTCCCAAATATTTTGGTCCTAAATAGGTGCGAAACGTTTTTACCCCGCCATACTTTTCATCCACAGTTAAAAGAAAAGGCGCATCAAAAATAACCGCTTTTTTATTCTCTATTTGCAAACCATTTTGATGATTCAACAACGATTGCGATACGATAAACTGATCTAAACACCCCCAAAACTCCTCTGTTTTATGCGTGCCTCTATTATTTTCTGTTAAGGGCAACATAAGATTGAATAAAGTACCTGAACTATTTTCATCTTTATATTCTTTTGCCTGTAAATATTTTGTAATACTTTCATCGGTAGGATAGTCGTTTAAATCTCCCATAATCACAATATTAGCGTTTTTATTAAGGAGTAAAAGAGAATCCACCTGTTTTCTTAATGCTTGAGCATAATAGTTTCGTTTCGGAATGGTTGCCCCATAACCGCCAAACCGAGAAGTCCAGTGGTTTACAAACAAATGCAGGGTATCTTCGGCAACGAGTGCTTTGGCATAAAGAATATCTCTGTTTTTTGAGGAAGTTTCAAATGGAAAAACTATAGGAATCGGATAACTGTCTATAATGGTAATTATATCGCTTTTATAGAGCAACGCAACGCCAATGCCGCGGGCATCGGGAGAATCGTAGTGGATATAACTATAATGATATGCTTTTAAGCCGGTGTTGTAACAAAGTTTATTCAATACGGTAACATTTTCAATCTCTGCCATCCCTATCAAATCGGGCGTTTCCCAACCGTTGATAGATAAAAACACCTTAGCAATATCGTTGATTTTTTTGTAAAAACGTTTGTTTGTCCAATGATAAAAACCGGAAGAAGTAAATGCTTCATCGTTTTTTGTCGGGTTTTTTTCCGTATCGAACAGATTTTCAACATTGTAAAAAACAATGCAGATTCGGGTAGAATCTTGTTGGGCAGAAAGTAAAAGGCAGAAAGCAGAAAGCAGAAAGCAGAAAAAGGCATGAGGTTTCATAATGTTTTGATGATTAGATGATGAGGCGATTAATTATTTATAGTATAAAAGTTTAAGTGTTTAAGTGTTCAAAAGTTTAAGTGTTATTAACTCCTTAACTCCTTTAAATTTTTAAATTTTTAAATTTTTAAATCTTTAAATCTTTAAATCTTTAAATTTTTTTTGCACTGCAAATATACACTCAAGAAACCTTTTTGTCAAGGGGGGAGGAGAATATTTTATACTTTTTCTTTGACTTCAAAATTTCTTTGACTTCGGTAAACTTTTGTTTAAAGACTTACAATTGTTCCAAAAAAATATGCCCCCTTCCGAATATGTCTATTACATTTTTTTCACAAACAACTTTAAGAAGGGCTTAAAAAGCAGAATGATAATCAGTTAACCCTTACACTTACGGACACCGATACACATTCGGATTTGTTTTAAGAGCAATCGGGCAGTCTCAAAATCCCACTTTCTTGTTTAAAATTCCGATTTTTGAACAAATTGATTCAAGATTATTATATATAATAAATCCTTAAAACTATTTTTGCCATTGTAATATGTATGGAACGTTGCGCGCATTTGATTGTACGGGCGTTGCGCGCATTTGATTGTACGGGCGTTACGCGCATTTGATTGTACGGGCGTTGCGCGCATTTGAATGTACGGGCGTTGCGCGCATTTGATTGTACGGGCGTTGCGCGCATTTGATTGTACGGGCGTTGCGCGCATTTGATTGTACGGGCGTTGCGCGCATTTGATTGTACGGGCGTTGCGCGCAACGCCCCTAACTGAAAACTATTAACCAAAATTATATTTTTTATGAAAAAACTTTTTACTTTATTTCTCGTAGCGTTCCTTTTTTTACAAACGGGATTCTCACAAACTCCTCGCACATCAAACAATGTGAAGGAACAAACCAATTCGGCTGAAAACAAAGACGAAACCACAAACGTACCAACTAAAGCGCCAACCCGTGATTGTACGCCGATTACAACATTTCCTTGGAGCGAAAGTTTTGACGCAACAGAAATTCCAGAGTGTTGGCAGTCGCATGATCTTGACGGCGATGGTACACAGTGGCAAAGCACAGGCGTTTTTTCTTATCCTAGTGACGGTAGATCCGTGCGACACCAATACGGTTGCGGTGAATATCAATATGGAGGGTTAGTGTCGCCGCAAATATCCGTGCCTACTACAGGGATTTATGAGTTAAAATTCTGGTCAAGAAATGAATACCCAGAAGACGTAGTGCATAACAGCGTCCAGATTTCAACTGCAAGCGATGACCCTTTGTCTGGTGATTTTGTGTTGGTTAAACAACTAACAGGATCCGAAGTTTCTGCTACGTGGAAACAAATTACTATTTCTCTTTTTCCGTATAGAGGGCAAGATATTTACTTCGGTTTCCTTTATGAAGGTGATTGTGCCGACTCTTGGTATATTGACGAAGTTTCAATTGCACAATCGACCTCTATTCATAATCCGTTAAGAGAAAACTGGAATGCAGGCGCGCCCGCTGGGTGGACCTATTCTCAATTTTCAAGACAAACAAGCGGAGGAGTTGATAATACTCCTTGTATTAGAGCGGGTCTTGGGACATTATTAGGTACTCCGACATCGGGAAATGCAGTAACACCTGAAGTATTTATGGGAGACGACCCAATTATGACTTTCGAACTCAGAGCAACGACTAACACAGGTGGTACTACTGCGGCGCCGGCTAATGCTTTCAACTATAGAGTTGAAGTGAGACCTGCTGGCACAAGTACGTGGACAAACATCTGGGATGTGCCTCAAAATGCACACGCGCCTGTTACTGCAGATTTTGTAACTAAAACGGTGGACGTTAGCGCTTATGCTAACCAAATCTGTCAATTTAGATTTACTATTAACAGGAATAGCGGTACTACATACGTGTTTATTGACGACGTGTGGATAGGCACAAAACCTGAATATCAGGACTTAACGGCTGTTTCTATTGAAGGGAACAATCTCCCTACTGTAAATACATCTGAAAATTATACCGTTAAGGTAAGGAATTCAAGTTATACAGACACTGAGGCTGCAGACTATACAGTAAAACTTATGAAAGTGGCTGACCCTGTTGATATAGAAATAGGTAGTTTACCCGGAGTTTTTATTGAGCCTTTTGAAACCGAAGATTTTGTATTTACATGGACGCTAACAACAGCAGGTACGGAAAATATTTATGGCGAAGTAATTCTAATTAGCGACCCTGACTTTAATCCCGCTGATAACCAAACTGCGCTTATGCAAGTTCTTGTTTTAACAGATGATCCTGTTATTTCAGTGAATCCGCAAAATATTGATTTTGGAATGGTTTATAACACCTTGCCCGTTGATGTTTCAATGGTTCAAACGATTACAAATACAGGAGCAACGCCTTTAAACGTAACAGGTTATACTTCAACTGACCCGAGAGTTACGGTTACAGGTTTGCCGCTTACAGTTAATGCGGGTACGCCACAAAATATAGAGATACTTTTAGATGCAAACGGACTGCCAACAGGCGTATTTTCAGCACAATTAACGATTAATTCAAACTGTTCCGAAAATCCTACATTGACGGTTAATATTACTGCAAATGTCGTTATACCTGTTTCAATTGGCGATGGCGATGATCCTTCAAATAGAGTGCCATTCTCACTTTCATGGTATAAAAATCTTACGCAATCAATATATTATACGGAAGAAATAGGAACAACCGGTTTGTTAGCGGGCATTACTTACACCATTTGGATAACATCAACGCCAAGCACAAATTTGCGAAATATACCTGTAAAAATTTGGGTAGCCGAAGTTGATGTAGAAAATTTAAACGATTGGGTACCTTATACATATTTTACGGAAGTATTTAACGGCAACGTAAATTTTTATACTACGGAACAATTGACAGATACGGAAGTTACTATTATTTTTGACGTTCCCTATCAGTATAATGGCGGTAATTTGGTAATATATGCACAAAAATTTGACTCCCCGACGGCTCCGGATTGTTATTTTAGACATACTGCAACACCCGGAACCATCCGTTCCAGATGGAGTATTAAAGATGCAGCACCCGAACTCGATTGGGAAAATCCAATTCTCGGCACTGCTGCCCATGACGCTATGCAATCATTTCCAAATACTATTTTCACTTTTGATATGTCACAAATGGGTACATTAACAGGAGTGGTAGAAAGCGACGTGGACGGAATTTTGGAAGGCGCTAAAATACAAGTAGTTGAAACAGGGTTCTATGCCTTTACAGATGAAAATGGCGCATATTCGTTTAATTTATCATCCGGTAATTACAATATTGAGTACAGTTACTTGGGGCATAACGTTGGTACTTATCCCGTTGTAATAACGGCGCAAAGTACAACAACGCAAAACGTTACTTTAACAAAATTCCCTACCGTTACGGTAAGTGGAACTGTTACCAATTACACTCAGGATCCGCTTGCTAATGTTCAAATAATCCTTGACGGATATGATAAATACGGACCTGTATATACCGATGAAACAGGATTCTATTCCATATCCGGTGTTTTTGTTAATGAAACATATAACATTTTCGCTCACAGAGCTGCGTATCAACAATATACCAATCAAGTTGAAGTAGAAACAACCAATCTGACTTTTGATTTTCAACTTTATGATTATCCACATAAACCTGAAAATCTTGTAACAGACGATGTTATTGACAACCCTAATGTAGTAATTACATATGAACAGCGAAACACTGATTTGGATGCGTTTTACGTTTTGGACGATGGCTCCGCTGAATCAGGATACACACAAGACATCGCGGTAGCTATGCATTATAGAGGTAATCGTTATGAAGTAAATGAAGAAGGTGAAATATTTAGCGTTGATATTTATGGTGTGGCAAATCCAAACGCCGATGAAACACAAACAGCATACGTTATTTTTTACAATGAAAACCGGACGTATATTGGAGGAAGCGCCCCGTTTATTATCCCCGCTGACGGATGGATTAATGTGCCATTAAATAATATTCCCTATTCAGATGAATTCTATGCAATGGTACAATGGTACACAGACGGAGTAGAGACTAATTTGTTGGGATATGATACAAACGGACCAAATGCAAAGGGTAATGGTTATAGTAGTCGGTTACAAGGAGTTTATACTTATTGGGACGGTCCGTTAGATTTTGCCGCAATGATTAGAGTACATGCAAAATTAAAAGGCGGTAAATCGGTAACTTATGGTACAGGTAACGAAACCCGTGCGATAGAAAACTACAGAATTTACAGATTACCCGTAGGCGAAGAAACAAACGAAGCGGCTTGGATTACCCTCTCTGAAAATGTATCGGGACTGACATTTACCGATAATACATTTTCAACCGTGTCAACAGGAGGCTATCGCTGGGCGGTAAAAGCAGAATATACAGGAGGAGTTTTGTCGGAAGCAACAATTAGCGACCCGCCCATATACTCGGCAGATTTGAAAGCAAATGTTACAGTATTGGTTACAGACGAAAACAACAACCCCATTGAAAGTGCTTCGGTTACTATTACAAATCAAAACAATGACCCTGAATTTGTGTATAGCGGTAAAACCAACAGCGAAGGTATTTGTTTGTTTAAACCTTTAAAAGGAACTTACGATATTTTAGTTACCAAGTGGGGTTATCAAAATTATACCGATACTGATATTGAAATTGAAGAGGATTTTACCCTTGATATTGAATTAATTGATATTATTATGACGCCTTTTAACCTTTCTGTTGAAGTGGATAGATGCGACGCCCTGTTTACATGGAATACATTTTATTCGTCATCTTATATTTTCGATGACGGCTCAGCCGAAGACGCTTTTGCAATGAGACCATCGCTGGGCTCTAATTATTGGACTGGAAATGAGTTTACTACCGGAGAAACGGGTTATATTACAAGTATTGAAATTGTGGGAATCAATACGGTGGGTTATGAAGCAAATAAAGCAGTAATATTAGATATTTTTAATGAAAATAGAGAAATTGTAGCTTCAAGCGAGGAATTTTATATGCCGGCAAGTGGATGGATAAATGTGCCGTTTAATAATGTGCCATATTTCGGAACATTCTACGCCATGCTTAGGTGGCCCCATGTAGAAGCGGGAGAAGAAACTAATTATATTGCACGCGATTTAGACGGACCAAACGCGTCATCAAGAATTGACTGGCTTTATAATGGCGACCAATGGTTCAATTATAGTGAAACTGCTCCTCTTTGGGGAGTTGGAATATTTTTGATTAGAGCAAATGTAGATATAACGGGAGAATTAACCAAAGGCAAGTCGGCTACATACGGTTATGACGGAGAGATTGCAGGTCAGGTCGGCAATGACATCCTTAATAACGTAGAGGTTTCTCATATTTCGTTAGATGTTCCTTTTGATGCAGAGGCGTTATATTCAGAATTTAAAGACTCAAACTCAAGAATGTTAGAAGGTTATACCATCTATTTGAACGATATGGAGATTGTTTCCAACTATCCAAACAAAGAGTTTATGTTTTCAGGACTTCCTAACGGTACATACACAGCGGGAGTTCAAGCAGTCTTTTCAACCGGTTCTTCCGCTATTATTTACAGCGACTCGTTTGAAATAACGTGTGAACATACTGTTACTTTTATTGTTAAAGATGTAAATAACGTATTAATTAATGATGCGGTTATTGTGTTAGGTGGTGAAACGTTAAGCGGTTATACAACTCTAAGACCAAACGGTACATATCCATACACCGTTTCAAAAGCCGGTTATGCTAATGCAACAGGAACCGTAACAATATTTGATGACGATGCAGAAGTGGAAGTAACGCTGATATCAA
>JGI24702J35022_10002978_pt1 | contig 10244 bp, 5 predicted proteins | sample TergutTh196P4_FD_35022 | JGI IMG/M metagenome (IMG submission 35022)
CGCTACGATTTTATTGGCTTCAAGGGGAAGCCGGGAAAGATGTCGTCCTCGAAAGGGGATGTGGTCGATCTGCCTGACCTGCTTAGGGTCTACACGCCGGAGCTGGTCCGCTACCTTTTCGCGGGGACGCGGCCCAACACAGAGTTCACCATCTCCTTTGACCTTGACGTGATCAAAATTTACGAGGATTACGACAAGACCGAGAGGATAGCCTGGAAGCTTGAAAAGGCCAAAGACGAAGCCGCCTACCAAAAAGAAAAGCGTATCTACGAATTGTCCCAGGTCGGCACCGATGGCGACGGGAAAACGCTCATGCCCGCTGTCCAGCCCTATCAGGTTCCCTTCCGCCACTTCTGCAACTTGATCCAGATTGCCGACGGCGACATCGACAAAGCCATAGCCGGGCTCGGTAACGGCGACGGGACTCCTCCCTCGGCGGAGCAGCTTCCCGCTTTGCGGTGCCGCGCGGCTTGCGCCAAATACTGGGTGGAGGAGTGCGCCCCCGAGGAGTTCCGTTTCAAGCTGAAAGCAGTGGGCGAGGAACCTTCCCCGGCGTTAGACGCTACCGAAAAAGCTGCCGTCCGCTCACTCAGGGATAATCTAATAGCCAAAATCGAAACTATAAGCGATGACAAGTCCTGCGCTGAGACGATCTACAAAATAGCCGAAGGGCAGGGCATGGAAGGAAAAGCCCTCTTCAGGGCAGCCTACCAGGCCTTAATCGGGAAGGATCAGGGCCCCAGACTTGCGAACTTTCTGCGTTCCATAAGCAAGGAAAGGCTTCTGGGGATACTGGATTTGTATTGATCGAACCCTCGGTTCTCGAACCTTTGGTTCGGATTAGTTTGCCGCCATAAGGCTGTCCCAGGTTTTAAGCTTTTCCTTCAATAGAACCGGGATGTCCAGCTTGTAGGGGCAGCGGCTGACGCAGGCCCTGCATTCAAAGCAGGTACGGGCCTTTTCTATGGCCGGGCCGAGCATCTGGCTGGCCCTCTCCTTCGGCATCCTCTTAAAGAAGCTCTCTACGCTCATGGCCGTGCTGATGGGGATTTCCTGCGGGCACGGCTGGCAGTAGTCGCAGCGGTGGCACCATGAAGGGCCAAACTCGGCCCGCTGCTTTTCAATTTCTTTTTTGTCCTCTTCGCTCAAAGCTTCGTTCTTTTCAACGATGCGGCAGATTTCGCGAATCTCTTCCAGCTTCTCTATACCTGGGTCGGGGATTATACTGCCGTACTGGGCAAGGAAGCGGAACGAAAGGGCTGCATCGCCCAAAAGCCCGCCGCCCATGGGCTTCATTGCGATGAAGCCCATGTCGAGTTCTTTTGCCAGCGGTATGGCCTTGTCGGCCGCGGAAAAATCTATGTAATTGAAAGGAAGCTGTACCGACGCGAATTTGCCGCCCTTCATAATTTCAATTGCCATGGGAATGCTGTGGCTTGAAAAACCAGGGAAGCGGACTTTCCCAGCCTTGACAGCTTCTTCCAGCCCTTCCATCGCACCGCCAGGGGCGAACACCGCGTTCCTCTGGGATTCAGAGCTGATGTTGTGGAGCTGGTAAATGTCGATGTAATCCGAGCCAAGCCTTTTAAGGCACAGATCCAGGTGAGCGTTGAAAGTCTTTTTGTCGCCAGCAGTGGATTTTGAGGCGATTATCAGATCTTCCCTCCGTAAGCCCTTTATCGCTTCGGCGATTTTTTCTTCGCTGTCAAGGTAGGCGTTTGCGGTATCAATGAAATTGATGCCCAGGTTAATTGACTCGCGGACTATTTGGGCCGCTTCTGTTTTGGAAACCCGCATGATGGGAATGCCGCCAAAGGCAACCTTGCTGACCATGAGCCCTGTTTTACCGAACCTGATTTTATCCATTTTTGCCTCCTTCGCTGCGCTAATGATACAATGTACGTGGCATTTCTGCTGTTCATTGACATTGGTACTTTTTATGCCTAATATGGTGAATGTTAAGATGAATGTTAATGAGAAAACAATGATTAATCAATACCCAATAGAGAAAGGATGCATACTATGAATTGGCTGGATAATATTAAAATTAAAAACAAGCTTCTTATCGTATTTGGGGTAATTCTGTGCATCATGGTTTTCTTTTCGTTTTTTTTCGTTACGCAGATAAATATCTTGGCGAATAATATAGATGCGATTATCAATACCTACCAGGCACGTCAAATCCACATGGCCGAAGCAATGTCGGATTTATACAGGATACGCATGACAAACCTTACTAGGGGCTATATGCTGGAAGATGAGGGGTTTATTGATGTAGTAATCGATCTGCAAGATGATTATCAACGACAGGTCGGCTCTTTTCTTGAACACCTATATGGGTTTCGGGACATTATGCTTGTTGACCCAAAGTTGAGTGAATCTGAAAAGCAGTTCCGCCTGGATTATATAAAGGATATTGAAAATGAACTTGACGTTTATTACAAAACCTGCCAGGAAATTATCGCGGCTGTGGATGACAATAATAAAGAGAGGGTAATACAACTTTTTGAGGTAGCCATCCCCATGGGGAATGTGCTTGAAGTAAAAACAACGGAACTCCGCGATATAGTCTTTGCCACTACCAGGCAAAGGGCTTCTGAGGCTCTGGTAAGTGCGATTAGTGCAAAAAACACAGCTTATGTCGTGACAGCAGTTTTCGTTTTAATATTAGTTTTCGCTTCTATATTTTCAGTTAACAGTATTACCAAGCCCATCATGACATTGAAAACGGCAGTGATTGAAATTGCAAATGGGAATTTGAATTATCCGATTCGCAGCAAACGCGGGGATGAATTTGGTTTGCTTTCAAACAACATTGGTGACATGGTAGACAAAATTTCAGAACGCGATAAACTGCAGGAAGCCATCCATGCAGCGGAAATGGCATCGCTGGCAAAATCCGCTTTTTTAACAAACATGAGCCACGAGATCCGCACCCCCATGAACGCGATTCTGGGCATCAGCCGCAATTGAAAAACCACCCGTTGCGCCGTCTACCGCACCGTCAGCCGCTCAGGCTGGAGAGGCCACAGCATACGACCTGTGGATTAACGGGGAACATCACTCGGTATCAGTGCAGAGGCTTACTTAGCCAAATCGATAATATCAAAAGTGTCGTCCCTCATGTCTGCCGTCAAAAGCTTTTTCCGCAAAACGTTGTCTTTTTTAAGCAGAACCTTAACCACTTCGGAGGCTTGAAGGGAGGCGCAAAAAGCCGGCGTAAAGGAAAGCACGCTTGGCTTTTCCAGTTCGGCGTCCGACTGGTACAGCATGGAAAGCGTGAAATCCCCGGGGAAAACCGTGCAGACCTGCGCGCCCCATTCCTTCACCGCGCCATGCACAAGGGGAATCCCCAGTGTGTCTGCCGCCTTTTCAGCAATCAGGCGGGTTTTTACGTTGTCAAGGGCATCTACTATAACGTCGTGGCCTTTCAGCAATTCCACAGCGTTGTTTTCGTCAAGAAAAGCGTCCACGGCTTTAAGGGACAGATCCATCCTCACCATTAGAAGCACCCTTTTTGTCTCGAGCGCCTTGTTCATGCCAAGGTTTATCGCCATGGAATTGAGCTGCCGGTTGAGGTTTGACTCGACAAAAGTGTCCCCGTCGATGAGCGTTAGGTGCCCAAGCCCAAGGCGGGAGAGGAATTCCGCCGAATAGCACCCCAGGCCCCCGCACCCGATGATGGCTGCACGTTTGGTATTTAAAAGTTCCTGCTCTTCTTGGGTGATGGAGCCAATGTTGCGTTCGTAGCGATCATTCATGGTTAATTATAGCATTAAAACATGGTGACTGACACCCTTTTTTAATATAGTGTAATGGCTATGGAAAAGGACAGCAATTATAGGGCAACAGCCCACTGGGCAACAGCCCATTGGGCTGATGAGACCGCCGCAAAAGTAATCCGTGAAAAGGGCGAAAAGGAACTCTACACCTGCGCCTCTGGGATCACGCCTTCGGGGACGGTGCATGTGGGGAATTTCAGGGAAATCATTTCCGTGGAACTTGTGGTTAGGGCGCTCAGGGACATGGGGAAAAAGGTGCGTTTCATTTATTCCTGGGACGAGTACGACGTGTTCCGCAAGGTGCCGTCAAACATGCCCAAGCTGGAAGAGCTTAAAAACTACCTGCGCTTTCCCATCACCATGGTGCCGGATCCCTGGGAAAGGGATTTAAGTTACGCCCGGCACCACGAGGTCGATGTGGAGTCGGCCATTCCCATTGTGGGCATCGCGCCCGAATACCTCTACCAGGCCGCGAACTACCGTTCTTCAAAGTATGCGGCGGGGATACGACGCGCCCTTGAAAAGCGCGATGCCTTAAAAACCATCCTGGACAAATTCCGCGACGAAGATCATAAGATACAGGGCGAGTGGTGGCCGGTGAGCGTTTTCTGCGAAAAGTGCAACCGGGACGAAACCGGCATTGACGGCTGGGATGGCGAGTGGGGTCTCTCCTACCACTGCGACTCATGCGGTCACAGTGAGACCGTGGACCTGCGCGAGACTGGCGCGGTAAAGCTCGTGTGGCGTGTCGATTGGCCCATGCGCTGGGAATACGAGAAGGTGGACTTTGAACCCGCCGGGAAGGATCACCACAGCCAGGGCGGCAGTTTCGACACGGCCCGGCATGTCTGCAAGGATGTGTACGGCTGGGACGCGCCGGTAACCTTCCGCTACGATTTTATCGGCTTCAAGGGGAAGCCAGGTAAGATGTCGTCCTCGAAAGGGGATGTCGTCGATCTGCCTGATCTGCTTAGGGTCTATACGCCAGAAATGGTACGCTACCTCTTTGCGGGGACGCGGCCCAATACCGAGTTCACGATCTCCTTTGACCTTGACGTGATCAAGATCTACGAGGATTACGATAAAACAGAAAGGATAACATGGAAGCTTGAAAAGGCTAAAGATGAAGCGGCCTACCAGAAAGAAAAGCGCATCTACGAATTGTCCCAGGTTGAAACCGATAGCGACGGGAAAACGGTCATGCCCGCTGTCCCCCCTTATCAGGTTCCTTTCCGCCACTTCTGCAACTTAATCCAGATTGCCGACGGCGACATCGACAAGGCTTTAGCCAGTCTTGCCAGCAGCGACGGGGTTCCCCCCTCGGCGGGGCAGCTCCCCGCTTTGCGGCGCCGCGCTGTTTGCGCCAAATACTGGGTGGAGGAATGCGCCCCCGACGAGTTCCGCTTTAAGCTAAAAGCTGCAGGTGAGGAACCTTCCCCGGCGTTAGACGCTACCGAGAAAGGTGCCGTCCGCTCGCTCAGGGATAATCTGATAGCCAAAATCGAAACCATAAGCGACGATAAGTCCTGCGCTGAGGCGATCTATAAAATAGCCGAAGGGCAGGGTATGGAAGGAAAGGCCCTCTTTAGGGCAGCCTACCAGGCTTTAATCGGGAAGGATCAGGGCCCAAGGCTCGCGAACTTCCTGCGTTCCATAAGCAAGGAAAGGCTTCTGGGGATATTGGCTTTGTACTGATCGAACCCTCGGTTCTCGAACCTTTGGTTCGGATCAGTTTGCCGCTACGAGGCTGTCCCAGGTTTTAAGCTTTTCCTTCAATAGAACCGGGATGTCCAGCTTGTAGGGGCAGCGGCTGACGCAAAGCCTGCATTCAAGGCAGGTCTTTGCCTTTTCGATCGCGGTGCCGAGCATAAAGCGGGCCCTATCTTTCGGCATCCGTTTAAAGAAGCTCTCTACGCTCATGGCCGTGCTGATGGGGATTTCCTGCGGGCACGGCTGGCAGTAGTCGCAGCGGTGGCACCATGAAGGGCCGAACTCGGCCCGCTGCTTTTCAATTTCCTTTTTGTCTTTTTCGCTTAATGCTTCGTTCTTTTCAACAATGCTACAGATTTCGCGTATCTCTTCCAGCTTCTCAATGCCGGGGTCGGGAATTATACTTGCGTATTGGGCAAGATAGCGGAACGAAAGGGCTGCGTCTCTTAAAAGTCCGCCGCCCATGGGCTTCATTGCAATGAAGCCCATGTCGAGTTCTTTCGCCAGCGGTATAGCCTCGTCGGCTGCGGCGGAATCTATGTAGTTAAAAGGAAGCTGCACCGACGCGAATTTGCCGCCCCGCATAATTTCAATTGCAATGGGAAGACTGTGGCTGGAAAAACCGGGGAAGCGGACTTTCCCCGCCTTGACTGCTTCTTCAAGTCCCTCCATTGCACCGCCAGGGGCGAAAACTGCATCTCTCTGGGATTCTGAACTGATGTTGTGGAGCTGGTAAATGTCGATGTAATCAAAGCCAAGCCTTTTAAGGCATAAGTCCAGGTGCTCATTGAAAGTTTTTTTGTCTCCGGCAGTGGATTTTGAGGCGATTACCAGGTCTTCCCGCCGCATCCCCTTTATCGCTTCAGCGATTTTTTCCTCGCTGTCAAGGTAAGCGTTTGCGGTATCGATGAAATTAATGCCGAGGTTTATCGACTCCCGGACTATTTGGGCTGCCTCTGTTTTTGACACCCGCATGATGGGGATGCCGCCAAAGGCGACCTTGCTGACCATGAGATCAGTTTTACCAAATCTGACTTTGTCCATCTTTTGCCTCCGTTTCGCTGTTCATTGACATTGATAATTATTATGCATAGTATGGTGAATGTTAATGATAAAACGATGATTATTCAATACCCAATAGAGAAAGGATGCATACTATGAATTGGCTGGATAATATTAAAATTAAAAACAAGCTTCTTATCGTATTTGGGGTAATTCTATGCATCATGTTTTTCTTTTCGTTTTTTTTCGTTACGCAGATAAATATCCTGGCGAATAATGTAAATGCGATTATCAATACCTACCAGGCACGTCAAATTCATATGGCCGAAGCAATGTCGGATTTATACAAGATGCGCATGACCAACCTTACCAGGGGCTATATGCTGGAAGATGAGGGGTTTATAGATGTAGTAATCGATCTGCAAGGTGATTATCAACGACAGGTCGGCTCTTTTCTTGAACATCTGTATGGGTTTCGGGATATTATGCTTGGCGACCCAAAGTTGAGCGAACCTGAAAAGCAGTTCCGCCTGGATTATGTAAAGGATATTGAAGATGAACTTAACGCTTATTACAAAACCTGCCAGGAAATTATCGCGGCTGTGGATGATAATAATAAAGAGAGGGTAATAAAACTTTTTGAGGAAGCCATCCCCATGGGGAACGTGCTTGAAGTAAAAACTACGGAACTCCGCGATGTAGTCTTTGCCACTACCATGCAAAGGGCTTCTGAGGCTCTGGTAAGTGCGGCCAGTGCAAAAAACACAGCTTATGCCGTGACATCAATTTTCGTTTTGATTTTAATTATTGCTTCTGTATTTTCAGTTAACAGTATTACCAAGCCCATCATAACACTGAAGGCGGCAGTGATTGAAATCGCGAACGGGAATTTGGCTTACCCGATCCGCAGTGAACGCGGGGACGAATTCGGCTTGCTTTCGAACAACATAGGCGATATGGTCGAAAAAATCTCAGAGCGTGACAAACTGCAGGAAGCCATCCATGCGGCAGAAATGGCATCACTGGCAAAATCCGCTTTTCTGACCAATATGAGCCACGAAATCCGTACCCCCATGAACGCGATCCTGGGTATCACTGAAATCCAGATGCAGAACGAGTCACACCCCCCGGCCCTAAAAGAAGCGCTCGGCATGATCTACAGCTCTGGCGATTTGCTGCTCAGTATTATCAACGATATTCTTGATTTGTCTAAAATTGAAGCCGGCAAACTGGAATTAGTTTACGCAGAATACGACATCGCGAGCCTAATCAACGATACCGTTACGCTCAACATGATGAGGACCGGCAGCAGGCCAATTACGTTTGAACTCTCCGTGGACGAGAACACGCCGGTTTTCATGATTGGGGACGAATTACGCATTAAGCAGATCTTAAATAACCTGCTTTCCAACGCATTCAAATATACGGATAAAGGCATGATCAGGCTGCTGGTTTCCGCTGAACCTGGGGATGCGCCAGTTGAATCCGGTGTTACACTTGTGTTCCAGATAAGCGATACGGGCCATGGCATGACGGATGAACAGGTAGATAAGCTGTTCGAAGAGTATTCGCGTTTCAACATTGAAACCAACCGCATGACCGAAGGTACGGGGCTTGGCATGAGCATCACCCGGAACCTTGTAAGCATGATGAAAGGCACCATATCCGTGAAAAGCGAAGTGAACTGGGGTACGGTGTTCACCGTGCGCCTGCCGCAGAAAACCGTGGGCAATGATGTATTGGGAAGGGAGCTGGCTGATAGTCTTGCTAATTTCAAGTTCAGTGGAGAGAAACAGTTAAAGAGGACGCAGATTGTATTTGAGCAGATGCCCCATGGCAGGGTACTGGTAGTGGACGACGTGGAATCGAATTTGTATGTTTCCAAAGGGCTTATGGCACCTTACGGGATCCATGCCGAGACCGCAATGAGCGGCCCCGAGGCAATTGAAAAAATAAAAGCCGGCAATGTGTATGACATAGTGTTTATGGATCACATGATGCCGAAGATGGACGGCATTGAGGCTACGAAAATCATGCGCTCCATGGGATATAATCATCCAATCGTTGCACTTACTGCCAACGCCATCGTGGGTCAGTCGGAAATGTTTATGGCAAACGGCTTTGACGGTTTTATTTCCAAACCGATTGATGTGCGCCAGTTGAACGCCATTCTGAAAAAGCACGTGCGCGAAAAAAACCTGCCCAAGGCAAATGAACCGGAGCGTCAACAGAAAAGTACCCAAGAGGAACCAATTAATGAACAGATCGATGAACCAACCGAAGGGTATATGAAGGGTGAAGCGTCAATGTTAAAGGAGAACCCCGAATTGGCCGAAGTTTTTGCGCGGGACATCACCAAAGCCATAGAAACGCTGGAAAGTTTCCATGGAAAGAATGGTGTTTACGATGATGAGGACATACTGACCTATACGATCTGTGTACACGGCTTGAAAAACGTTCTGGCGAATATAGGCGAATCAAAACTTAGTGACACAGCGCAAAAACTGGAACAGGCTGGACGTAACAAAGACTTAATTCTTATATCATCCGGTATCCCTGTGTTATTAGATGGGCTTCAATCTGTATTAAAAAAGCTCCAAAAATAGGCTGGACATTTGCTTCTTCCTCATTTTCTCCATATTTCCTGTTTGTATCTCAGACAACTATAAGATTACAAAGTAATTCTACAGTTTGTTGCTAATCATCTGAGTCAAAGCCAAACTATCATCATAGTTTGTAATGAATACAGAAGAGGAACTAAAAAAGGTTTTTGGGCATAATATATTTACCTTTCGGGAACGCAAGGGTTGGTCCCAGGAACTGTTGGCGGAAAAAGCGGGTATTTCAAAAAACACCGTAAGCGATGTTGAAAGCGGCCACAAATTTGTCCGCGCAGATACATTGGTCGGTCTGGCAATGGCTCTGGAAACTAAAGTGTACGAACTCTTCAAGACCAGCGACGTTTTACCTGACAAACCCATAGATATCCTTGAAAAATATGGCGAGGAAGTAAGGGAGGCCCTGGTTGAAATAGGCAATGCATATATTAAGAAGATGAAAGGGTGATGGTTGTTCGCTGGAAATACCCTTTACTCCACCAGTTTCCCATCAATTGAAACCGTCACAACCTGCCAGGGAATCATTTTCCCGCAGCCCTTTAGAGCCGTCTTTACCGCATCCTCAATCCCACCGCAGCAGGGAACTTCCATGCGGACAACTGTAACCGATTTGATGTTGTTAGTTGTAAGAATTGCCGTCAACTTTTCACTGTAATCGCCTTCGTCAAGCTTTGGGCACCCAATTAGGGTGATTCTATTGCGCATATATTCACTGTGAAAGTTCCCGTAGGCATAGGCAGCGCAGTCGGCGGATACCAAGAGGTTGGCGTTCTCAAAATAAGGCGCATTCACCGGGACAAGTTTTATTTGAACGGGCCATTGCTTAAGTTGGGATGTTGCTGCCCGTGTCGGGGACGCAGCCGATGCTACCGCCATGCCGGTTTCCTCTCTGTTTAGTGCCCTTGCGTTTGTACCCGGACACCCACAAGGCAACTTTTCCGTTTCTGCCATATTCTTCTTCACCTCGCTTTCGTTGTATTCCAAAGCCTCACGGTCTTCAAAGGAGATCGCCCCCGTGGGGCAGACAGGCAGACAGTTCCCAAGGCCGTCGCAATAATCGTCCCGCAGCAAAACGGCCTTGCCATCCTCAAGGCCTATTGCCCCTTCGTGGCAGGCCGACACGCAAAGGCCG
>JGI24702J35022_10002979_pt1 | contig 10243 bp, 7 predicted proteins | sample TergutTh196P4_FD_35022 | JGI IMG/M metagenome (IMG submission 35022)
TTTACAATCGGTCCCTGCACGTTAATCCGCGCAAAAACGATGCCTACCCCGCCGTCCACTTCATATTTTTTCATATTTCCCTCCTTCATCGTTACATTGAGAACCGATGCCAAGCGTCCGCCGTAATTGGCTGGCATTCCGCCTTTTATCATCTCCACCGACCGAATGGCATCGGCATTGAAAATCGAAAAAAAGCCGAACAAATGCCCCAAATTGTAAATAACGGCATTGTCCAACAGCACCAAGTTTTGGTCTAACCCGCCGCCGCGGACGTAATAACCCGTACTTCCCTCTCCCGCACTCTGTATGCCGGGCAACAGTTGGATAGTCTTTATCAAATCAACTTCTCCAAAGAATGCAGGCATTTTTTTGATGGTTTCAACAGGAACTACGGTCGTTCCCATATTGGTCGTATTGACGTTGTCGTCGTTGCGCGATGCCGAAATCACCGTACCTTCCACTTGTATCGAAACAGGCTTCATTTCGATATTCAACGTTTGGTTTTTGGTCAATTGGACAGTCTGTTTATGCAGTTCGTAGCCTATGAAATTTACTTCCACCGTATAAGTCCCCTTTTCGACCGTAAGCGAATAGAAACCGTAAGTATTGGTGGTTGTCCCTTTCTTTATCTCTTTGGCATAGACCGTAGCCCCCATCAATGCCTCTCCATTGGACGCATCTTTGATGTATCCGCTCAACGTAAATTTCTGTTGCGAAAAACCATAATCCGCAAACACAAACACAAAAACCAACGAAATATATAATCTGTACATATCTTATTCAAAACCTTTATAACGGAAAGAAAAAGATATTAGTATGCGGGAAGGTTAATAAAAAAAACTTTGTTGCCGATTTGGCGTCTTTTTATTAAAATTCAAACAGGAAATCAGCACCCAATTCAGCCTCCCGGATAATATTCCTCAAACGTTTTGTCGGTGTAAAAGAAAACTACTTTTCGGATTTGTTTCTGATTATCAACGCTTTTAACTTCCATACGCCTGTCGAATTTGGGCGGTTCGGGGGGAGATTTCTCCACAACCTCTTGCTCCAATTGCTCAGATTCCTCTTCCTTTTGCTCTTTATCAAATAAAGGCAATTTTTCGTCCGCTTTACCGATTACTTTGATGTATTTTTCGCCTTCTCCGTACAGCAGCCACATCGGGTTTATTTCACGATAAGCGTCCAATATCTTCGATACAACCGAATCGCTTAAATTGTTCCTGCCGTTGAATAAATGCGTAATGGTTGCAGGGCTAATTCCTGCACGAATAGCAAATTCCGCTTGCGTAATGCGTTTGTCCTCTAAAATTTCTTCTATACGTTCCTTCATTTTTTATAAAATAAAATTTATTACTAAGTTTACATTCTGCAAAAAACAATTTTACAGATTTGCAAAGATACAAAAAATATCAATACGAAAACAATCCGCAATATAAATTTACATGTAAAATTGCGTAAATTGCCGCAAAATTATTATATATTTACTTCAATATATTGTATTAAAGTATTGAAAATCAGCACATTATATTTATTTTTGCTATACGTATGTAAATTGTTTCATTTTTTACATAATTCATTGAATTAAAGATTTATAATAATTACCTAAATTGTTGTTAATCAATATTTTAGTTATTTTAATAATTGTTTTTTGAAAAAATATCAATTATTTTCAGTGTAATGCGGGTAAAAACGAATGTGAATTTATTAAATTTACACAACGCAAATATTATTACTTTGATTATTTACATAGAATTTACAATGATTTTACTAATGATTTACAATGAATTTACGTAATAATTTACATGAATTTACAGATATTATGTGTGCATTTTACATAATTTTTTGCTTTTTTGGAATAAAAATGCTATCTTTGCAAAAATAAGATAAAAATCATGATATTAATCGCAGACAGCGGCTCCACCAAAACGACTTGGTGTTTGCTTTCAGAAAAAAAATCCCGTCCTATCTATTTGGAAACCAAGGGGATAAATCCGAATTACCTTGCAAAATCTTCCATATTGGAGATATTGAAAAATGAGTTGGGTACTCCCCCACCCTATTTTGCTGAGGAAGTTCGGGAAGTGTATTTTTACGGTTCGGGTTGCTCGACAGTCCGCAATCAGAAAATAATTCGCGAATCTTTGCTTGCCATAACGCCAAATGCAGCCATTATTGTCGAGCATGACCTACTGGGTGCTGCAATATCGCTCTGTGGAAGCGGTAAAGGCGTGGCTTGCATACTCGGAACTGGCTCAAACTCTTGCTTTTACGACGGAAAAAACATCAAAAAAGAAACACTCTCTTTGGGATACCTTTTAGGCGATGAGGGCGGCGGAGCCTACATTGGAAAAAAAATCTTATACCATTATTTGAAAAATCATTATCCGCAGGAACTTAAAACCGCTTTCGAGGCAAAATACCAAAAAACACCGCCCGAGTTCATTGCTTCCCTGTATGGTTGCGGGAATATAGCATCGTTTTTTGCCAATTTTACCTATTTTGCCTGCGAAAACATTGCCCACCGCTGTATGCAGGATTTGGTCAAAGGTTGTTTCCGCGATTATTTTAGGGAACAGGTGCTTATTTACGAAGAATCCAAGCACTACCCTATTGGTTTTGTGGGGTCTATTGCCTTTATTTTTCAAAAAGAACTGAAAGAAGTTGCAGAAGAATTTCAACTTAAAGTAGGAAAAATCATTAAAAATCCAATTGAAGGATTGATTGATTTTCATCGGGGAAAATGAACAATAAAAACATGAGGCTGCCCTGCGGGCAGCCTCATGTTTTTATTGACTAACTAACATTTTTACATTTATATTTTCCAAACGTCGCCGCTATTAAGCAAATCGTCCACGCAGCGGATTTTTGATTTTGCTCTTGCAGCATTGATTTGGTCTTCAAGCAGTTGGTCGTAGGTGGGAGCAACCGCAGAACGGATAACACCCAATGCAACGGGATATTCAGGCAATTTCATCTTCGCCAGCATCAAATGCAATCCCGCATCTTGCTGATAGGGGTCGTGAATTAAAATATCCTGCTCCGTGATGCCGTTTTCGCCTATGGTTACAACTTCCAACCCTCTATCTCCCAGTATGATGCCTTTGTTTTTCTCTTTTCCAAAAATCATCGGCTCGCCGTTGCGGAGAATCAGTTGATTTTCTGATGCATTTTCACGGTTGGTGATGTGCTGATGCGTTTTATCGTTGAAAATAATGCAGTTCTGCAAAAATTCCACCACAGCAGTCCCGTTATGCCTTGCTGCATCGAACATTACGTCCTGCATCAATTTGGGATTGTTGTCCACCACGCGGGCAAAGAACGTCCCTTGCGCCCCAATTACCAATTCGCCCGGCATAAAAGGCTCTTCAATCGTCCCTTGCGGAGATGTTCGTGTTACCTTTCCAAAGGCTGTTGTGGGCGAATATTGCCCTTTGGTCAAACCGTAAATTTCGTTGTTGAACAGCAAAATATTCAAATCAATATTGCGGCGAATGGCGTGAATAAAGTGATTTCCGCCTATTGCCATCGAATCGCCGTCTCCCGAAATAACCCACACGCTCAATTGGTGATTGGAAACCCGCACGCCCGTTGCAATCGGATTTGCCCTGCCGTGAATGCCGTGAAAACCATACGTATTCACATAATAAGGGAAGCGGGACGCACAACCGATTCCCGATACCAAACAAAAATTCTCTTTTTTATAACCAATCTTCGGAAAAATGTTTTCCAAAGAAGCCAGAATGGCGTGTGAACCGCAACCCGGACACCATTTCACCATTTGGTCGCTTGCAAAATCTTCTTTCGTCAAAGGCACTCTCGACCTTTCCATTGTTTCGTAATTCATAACTATTTCTCCTCCAAAATTTGGTTAAACTTCTCTGTTAATTCTTGGGTTGTGAACGGCAATCCTTGCACTTTTCCGTATTTCATATAGGAATAATCGGGCAATGCCATTCGCAAATAATCGGCAAACTGACCACTGTTCAATTCGCAAACCACTATTTTCTTAAATCCTTTAAAAACATCGGACGAATTTTTTGGCAAAGGCATAATGTATTTGAAATGTGCCAAACTTACCTTTTTGCCTGCTTTTTGCATTTCTTTCACGGCAACCAAGGTTTGTCCGTATGTTCCGCCCCAACTCACCACCAACAAATCGCCTTCTTTTTCGCCAATCACTTCTTGGTCTGGCAGACGGTCGGCAAGACGGCGTACTTTTTCTGCTCGGAAATACACCATTTTTTCGTGATTTAAGGGGTCGGTCGTAACCAAACCTTTCCCGTCTGTCTTTTCCAAACCGCCTATGCGGTGCCGCAAACCTTCCGTTCCGGGTATTGCCCATTGGCGAACCAACGTTTGTTCATCGCGGACATAAGGAGCATATTTATCGCAATTAGGTTGTGCCAAAGGAGGATTAATCGCCGGCAAATCAGCCACTTTGGGAATTCTAAACAACTCCGACCCCTGACCAATATAGCCGTCCGACAATAAAATAACGGGCGTCATATTTTCCATAGCCAATTTTGCCGCTTCGTAAGCCGAATAGAAACAATCGCTCGGAGAACTTGCCGCCGTTACAATGCAGGGACATTCGCCGTTGCGACCAAACAGGGCTTGATACAAATCGGCTTGCTCCGATTTTGTCGGCATTCCGGTGGAAGGTCCGCCGCGCTGTACGTTTATAATCACCAAAGGCAATTCCGTCATTACGGCTAAACCGATGGCTTCGGATTTCAGCGACAAACCCGGTCCCGAAGTGGTCGTAACTGCCATAGAACCCGCATAAGACGCTCCGATTGCGGAACAAATTCCTGCAATTTCGTCTTCGCACTGCATCACTTTTGCTCCCAAGGATTTCTGTTTTGCCAATTCTATCAGAATATCGGTAGCGGGCGTGATGGGATACGAACCCAAAAACAAAGGTCTGCCCGACCGTTCCGATGCTGCCAACAATCCCCACGCCGTAGCGGTATTTCCCGCAATATTGCGGTATTTCCCCTTAGGCAAATCTGCCGTTGCCACGTGAAAACGCGATTCCCACGCCTCAATGGATTCTGCATAAATGTACCCTGCTTTCAGCGAAGCGATATTTGCGTTGGATACTTTTGCGTCTCCCTTGAATTTTTCGGCAATAAATTTAGAAATCGTTTCGATGTCTCTATCAAAAATAAACGAAACTATTCCCAAAGCGAACATATTTTTTGTCCGCTCCGATGCCCTTACATCTAAACCCGCTTCGGCGCCGATGCGTTTTGCCGAAGCAGAAATCGGTACAGGCACGATGTTGTAACTCGACAAAGAGCCGTCTTCCAACGGATTTTTATCGTATCCCGCCTTTTCAATCGCCTTGTTTTCAAAAGAATCGGCATCTACAATAATAGTGCCTCCTGTGGCAACCCATTTGAGGTTTGCCTTCAACGAGGCGGGATTCATTGCGACCAACACATCGCATTTATCACCTATTGTTCTAATTTCTTTCCCGATATGAACCTGATATCCCGATACGCCTGCAATCGTATTGTGCGGCGCTCGAATCTCGGCAGGATAGTCGGGAAAAGTTGCTAAGTCGTTCCCCAGCAATGCGGACGTGTCGGAAAAAAGTGTTCCTGTGAGTTGCATTCCGTCGCCGGAATCACCCACAAACTTGACCGCAACACTGTCTTTTTCAGTTACTTTCAAATTTTCATTTGCCATAGTATTCTATGTATGTTTTTAATTAGACTATATATTTAAACACAATTTGCAAAAATACACATTTTTTTGAATATTTCGTCCAAACGATGATTTTTTTTGATTTTTCTGATAACTATTAACTATTGGCTTTTAACTGTTAACTAAAAAAGTGTATCTTTGCAAATCTTAATTTTAATTAGTATAAATAAATAAAAATCAAATTAGTATGATTAGAAAAATTGCCGTTCTGTTTTTATTTATCTATTGTAACAACGAAATCATTAAAAGTCAAAGCAATATGAAGTTTGAATTAATAGAGTTGCCGTATGCAAGGGAGTCGCTTGAACCTGTGATTAGCGGGCAAACCATTGATTTTCATTATGGTAAACATCTGCAAGCGTATGTGAACAACCTGAACAATCTGATTCAGGGGACAAAATTTGAAAACGCCGACCTCGAAACAATTGTCAGAGAATCTGAGGGGGCTATTTTCAATAATGCGGGACAGATATTGAATCACAACCTGTATTTTACGCAGTTTTCCCCGACAGGAGGCGGAAAACCAAGCGGAAAATTGGCGGAAGCGATTGATGCCGCTTGGGGTTCGTTTGAAAATTTTCAGAAAGAATTTGAAGCCGCAGGGGTCGGATTGTTCGGGTCTGGCTGGGTGTGGCTGGTTGCCGACAAAGACGGAAATCTGTCCATCGTCAAAGAAATTAATGCAGGAAATCCGCTTACAAAAGGATTGAAACCCTTGCTGACCTTTGATGTTTGGGAACATGCGTATTATCTTGATTTTCAAAACCGTAGAGCCGACCAACTGAAAAGTCTGTGGAATATCGTAGATTGGAAAGTGGTGGAAAGCAGGTATTGAAACAAGATGAAAAATCGTAAAGTTTTCATTATCAGCAGAATAGATGCAATTGGAGATGTAACGCTTACCCTGCCGATGGCGGGTTTGTTGAAGCAAAAACACCCCGATTGTTGCATTTATTTTTTAGGTCAAAACTATACGAAACCGATTGTAGATTGTTGCAAAAACGTTGATGTTTTTTTGGATTGGACTGAAATAAAGCAACTTACGCAGAAAAAACAAATTTCTTTTTTCAAAAAATTGTCAGCAGACGAAATTATTCATGTTTTTCCGTCAAAAGAGATTGCGAAATTGGGGAAATCTGCAAAAATTCCCGTGCGGACAGGCACTCGAAATCGTTTTTATCATTGGATTTATTGCAATAATTTGGTAAAATTATCAAGAAAAAAATCAAATTTGCACGAGGCACAATTAAATACAATATTGTTGCATACTGTTCAAAATCAGATAGTTACACCGTTGGAAGAAATTTCGTCTCTGTATGGATTGGAACAAATAAACCCGCTTGGCGAGCGTTTGCAAAAGTATATTGTTCAGGGAAAAATAAATCTGATTCTTCACCCAAAATCCAAAGGGAGCGCCAGAGAATGGGGTTTGGAAAATTATGCAAACTTGATAAAACTTCTTCCGCAGGAAAAATACAATATTCTTTTGACAGGAACGGAAAACGAAGGCAGTTTGTACCGTGAAATATTGGTTTTTCCCTATCCTTTCGTCCATGATTTGAGCGGAAAACTTTCGTTGGAAGACCTTATATCGTTGATAAATTCGGCAGATGCTTTGGTTGCTTGCAGTACGGGACCCTTGCACATTGCGGCGGCTTTGAATAAGTTGGCGGTTGGAATTTACCCGCCTATCCGCCCGATGCACCCTGCAAGATGGTCGCCTGTTGGGAAAAATACACGGGTTTTGGTCGCAGAGAAAGAATGTAACCAATGCCGAAAAACAGCGGACTGTCAATGTATCCGCTCTATAAAACCAACAGAGGTATTGCAAATTCTGACGGAGAATTTTGGGTGATGTCTAAACCCTACTGCTTCACCACCTTCACCGTTTTTCCGTCAATTTTTAGGAAATATAACCCATTCGCCAAATGGGAAATATCAATTTCAATCTCTTCATTGGGCAAAATATGTTTTGCCCCTACGTTATATTTTCTTCCCACCACATCATAAATCTCAACCTCACCGCTCATCTCTGAAAACTGAAAACTGAAAACTGAAAACTTCCCCGTGGTTGGGTTGGGATAAAGAAAATCGGGTTGTGCGGTCAAATGCGGTTCTTTTATCGGCGTTTCGGCGGGGGGATATATCCACAAACTTGGGTCGCCGAACAACAGCCAGCACTGGGCTTCTTTTTTTCGTTTCAATTCGTTTGCAATGTATTGATACCCTTGCAAATACAGCGTTCCCAAACGGCAATTATCGTCCGATGTCGGCAAATTTTCGCACATCAACCGCATACCCAGCAAGGTTGCGTCCCAATCCGCTAAAACAGAGGACATTACAACGGCTCTTGCCCCTATCGGCTTTCCATTTGAAACGGCTCGCAGCCACTTTTCCGCAAAGCACTCTCTTTGTGCAAAATAGCCGTTCAAACAAGCGGCAGAGAGGATAATCGGCAACTCTCCGCTATTGGACAGACTGTCAATGTGGTGATTGGAAAAACCGCTTGTGTTCCACCCGTAATAAGAACCGTTTCCCGCATAGTTTACCCACGTAACTCCCTGATTAAGAACGTTTTGCACGTCTTGATAGGTGGGATTGGTTTCGTTTACGCCCGCAAATAATTCTGCCGCTATATGAAAGCCTTTTGTTTCTAAAAAAGCGTTTAGTTGTCCAACTTGTTCAAAATCAGTCAGTTGTGTTAATTCGGAACGCTGTTTTGACGCAATTCCAACCACTGTTTTTGAGCAGTTTTTGTACACGAGGCTGCGTTGCATCATCGTTTGCAAATGTTCTGCCGTTTCCACAGAAAACCGCCCGACTGCCATTTCAGGCGTGGAATCGTCCGACAAAATGCCGTATTGCATATCGGAAAGTCCCTCTTCGACGGGAAAAGACGGAATATGCTCAAAATCACCGACTAACAACAAAAAATCGGCGTTAAATTCAGCATACAAATTTGTTATTTTTTGTTTTACGGCTTGGAAACTTTCCCCCGAATCTACAACGATAAGTCTGCAATCCACGTTATCTGCCTCTTTTTCAGCAATATAGGCATCTAATTGCGTAGAAAACAACATCGGAGAAACGATAATCATCTTTTCCCGCCACTGCGGAAATAACGACAACGGAATGAATAAAAAAATGACAAAAAAAAGTAAAAAATAGTGTTTGTTTAGCGGCTTCATTGTTGAAATATTGTGTTTGTTTTCTAAAAAATTAACCATTTTCCCCCCTAATCCTCTGAAATTTCCTCTACAATTTCGCGGTAATTGGAAAAGAGGTTGGCGCGGGAGATAAATCCGTGATATTTATTGTTTTCGTCCAAAACGAGCATATTATACTTGTCCGTCTTTTTGAATTTTTCGGCAACATCAACAACCAATTCATCGGGATGAATGGATATATCGGGTAAAAAAGACAAATCTTTTGCCGAAATTTTATCGTACTGTTCAGGCTCAAAAATGATTTTTCGGACATCATCTAAAACGATTATTCCGTAAAAATTTTTCTCCTTGTCCACGATGGGAAAAATATTGCGGGTGGAATTGGCAATCGCATCTACCAAATTGCGTAAAGTGGCATCGGGAGGCAAAGTTACGAAGTTGTTCTCTATCAGATTGTTAACGTTCAATTTGCTCAATGCGTGCTTATCTTTGTGGTGCGTTATCAAGTAGCCTTTTTCCGCCAAACTTTTGGTGTAAACAGAATATTTTTCAAAAGGATAAAAAACAGCGTAAGAGCCTACAACAGTGATAATTAGCGGAAGAAACAGTTGATATCCGCCCGATATTTCGGCAATGAGGAATACGGCGGTGAGCGGCGCCTTCATAATGCTGCCCATCACCCCGACCATACCCGCCAAAGTGAAACTCAAAACCGATAACTCCCAATCAAACAATGTGTTGCACGCAGTAGCGACAAGGCAACCCGCTATTCCGCCCAAAAACAAAGACGGAGCAAACACGCCGCCAATTCCCCCCGCTCCTGTGGTAAATGCGGTGGCAAGCGTTTTGAGCATCAACAGCAAAAATAAAAACAACAGCAAAAAATATTCCTGATATTGACACCAATAAAAAGGACTGTTAATGAACAACTTATGCATATTTTTTTGAAGTATCGCATCAATCGCATCGTAGCCTTCGCCGTAAAATGAGGGGAAAAAGAAAATCAAAACACTCAACAGAATGCCGCCGATAAGAAGCCGCAAAAATTTCGTTTTTATTTTAGCCATTCTCCGCTCTATCCACCGCGAAGTCCGCATAAAATAGACGGCATACAAGCCCGTGAACACACCCAAAATCAAATAAATGGGCAAATTCCCCATTTCAAAATTGGGAATGGTGATGTGGCTGAACATCAGGCTGCGTCCCAATATAATGTACGAAATGCTCGTTCCCGTTACCGCCGAAACCAGCAAAGGCATTAAAGATGAGATAGTTAAGTCCAACATCAAGACCTCAATTGCAAAGACAACTCCCGCAATGGGAGCGTTGAAAATAGCAGCGACAGCCGCCGTAGAGCCGCAGGC
>JGI24702J35022_10002980_pt1 | contig 10243 bp, 6 predicted proteins | sample TergutTh196P4_FD_35022 | JGI IMG/M metagenome (IMG submission 35022)
CTCCTGGTTGATCCGGAACAGCGGCGCGACTTTTTTTGAGAAGAAGGTGCCCGCCCAAAAGACGAGGGGCACGGGTACGAGCATGATCGCCGCGAGCATGGGGTTGATCGTGAAAAGCACCGCCGCCACGCCGAGGATGACGATCACATTGCCGACAAGGTCGGGCAGGGCGTGGGCGATGAGCATATGTACCTGCTGGGCATCGTTGATCATACGGCTCATCAGCTGGCCGGTCTGCTTGTCCTGGTAGTACCGCATGGACAGCCTTTGCAGCTTTTCATAGACCTTCGCCGTCAATTCGCCGACAAAGCTCCAGGCCGCCACATGACTGACAGCGAGGGCGAGCCAGCGGCAGCCCGCCCGCAGCAGATAGGCCCCGGCCAGCACGGCGGCAAAGAGCAGCAGAGCGCGTTCGTCGATGCTTCCCTCTGTCAGCGCCCCGGTCAGCGCGCGGACAATGGCCGGCGTGATCAGGTTCAGCAGGGCCGCGCCTACAATCCCAATTGAGGCGACGCCAATCGTGCGCCAGTATTTTTTCGCCATGAGGATGAGCTTTTTGGTCAATTGCATTCGGGGTGTCCTCCGTGGAGTCAAGTATATTATTATCAAAATACAGTATAGCATCTTTTGGGCGCCATCGCAAGAAAAAATGCATATTAAAACAACGCCCGCCGCTTTCTCATGCTGGTCAAAAGCACACGGGCTTTTCAGGGCTAGCCGCCGAAACCATCCGTGTTTTCATTGACCGTGTCGCGATCCATCAGGCCGGGGGCTATGTTCTGGATGACTGTAATCATACTGCAAAAAAGATGCATACCCCATGCATTCTGTCTATTGGGGCGGGGCACAAAAATCGGCCTCATATTTGTAATCAAAGAAGCCAACATTTTAAATTGCGAAAGCAACGCGCACTAGTGATGAAGACAAAAAAAGAAATTCTTGCATTCAAAATAGGAATAGGGTATAATGGATGCAGGATAGCAACGCCTATGGAAATGAATTGCAGGAGATGAATTATGAAAAAGAAGTCCCGTTGGATGCTGCGTCCCCTGAGTGTTGTGCTGACATTTTGCCTCGCAGCGGCCATAGCCACGCCCATGGCGTATGCTACCACGCTAGAGCAGGAGGCGGTGCTCGCCACCGGCCAGCGCTCGATCAACAACCCGGGGGGCAATTTCGCAATACCGGAAACCCTCAGCGACAGGCGGCTGTTCCATCCCGATACCCGGCAAGCCGTATTCCTCATGGCGGAAAACGTCATGGAGCAACTGATCAAAGGCTATGCCGACCCCGAAGCCGTACGGCGCATCTTCGCTTACGCCCCCATCGTTTCGGCGGACGAGCTCCCGCCCGAGGGGGATTTTAGAAGCGACTTGCTGCAATACTTCGCGGAAAACGGAATCAACAACCTGTACAACGTATTCCTGCCAACCGACCGGCCGGATGTGTACCAAATTCTTTCAATCTATTCCAGCCGCAACGGGGAACCGCGCTTTGTGCCGTGGGATATTGAGTACGACGCAGCGACCGGCTGGATTTACGGCACGAACGACAGCGGCATTTTCGGTTTTATCTATGATTACAATGTTACGCAGTTTATGCTGCGCTCCGCCCCCAACACGTGGCAGCGCTATCTTGGCTACAACAAGCTGTATGACGCCGTGGCGCCTCTGCTGATGGCTTATATCGATACCGTGCGCTTTCCCTTCTCCTACGATGGCCGCGATTGGATGATCCAGATATGGAAGGGCATCTACGGGCCCTCCAACGGCGCGGAAGTCGGGATTTATGAGAAGGATTCCGGGCGGCCATTCCATTGGGACACCGCCTCCGATACCAGGCTTGATATGTCCATGCAGCTTTATCAGGGGGACAGGATGATCCTTGAGGACGTACAGCGCACCTGGTGGCTCGCCGCTTTTTACTATGGCAATTGCCTGCGCACCCCCCTGCAGCACGCCGGCAAACTGCGGTTGACCGGCACCATTCTTTTCGAGGAGCAGGAGATGCTTGACGCCTTCCTTGCGTCCTTTGAAAAAAACAGACCCGCAAACATGACGGGCAGCGCAGATGGCCTGCTGTTCCAGTATGACTGGCAGGCCGGCTGATGGAACGCAATTTATATCTTATAGGAGGAGTAATATGCAAACCAAAACAAGCAGGATGAAAACAGCGTTGGTTCTGCTCCTGTGCGCATCCATGCTGGTCACCATGGCGGTACCGGCCTTTGCCGCGCAGAAGATCACCAATCCGGGGAACTTCGGCGCGGTCGACGGCTTTATGCAGGACCCGCACAACAGCTATGCCTGGTGTTCCGAGATGTTCGCCCAGACGGACGGGGACTATCTGTGGGCGGGGACGAACCGGGACTTCGGGCGCACGCTGCTAAACGGCGTTGCTGATCTCAGGGGCGGCGCGATAGCGCTCATCGCGGATTTTCTGGGACAAAACGCGGGGCTCCCCGAAATGTCCGAGGACAAGATGGGGAAGCTCTATCGCCAGCGCGCGGCGGACAGCGACGCCCCTTGGGAGCTGATGTACGAGAACCCCGCGTTCAACGGCTACCGCCGGATGATCGTCTTCAACGGCGACCTCTATGTCTGCGTGGGGATGAGCAATGTCGGCTACGACTACTCCGCAGTGCTGCGCTTCGGGCCTGACTTCAAAAAAGGCGATGAACCGGAGATCGTCCTGTGGGGGAACCTGCTGCCGGAGCCGGACGGGACCATCTTGCTCAGGGAATACTTCCGCGCGGCCTGCGTCTATGAGGACAAGCTGTATGTCGGCACCTTCGACTCCAAAATCTATGTGACCGACGGCGCGGGCCTGACCAGCCTGACGCCCAACGAGGGCGCAAAAAGCACCGGATGGGAGCTCTTCGCGGACCTGATGGAGCACCCCGATTTTCAGCTTTTCGTCGGGGGCCCCACGACGCATACGACCTATATATGGGACATGGCCGGATTCGGCGGCTCCCTCTACACTGCGGTCACCTACCTCGGCGGTTTCAACATGTATAAGCTTACCCCGCAAGCAAGCGGCGGGCCCGTGATCAAGCAGGTGGTCGGCCCCAGTGCGGACGCAAAGTACCCCGACGGCATGGGCGTGCCGGGTTTCATCTCGGGCTCCCCCTACGCGGTGACCATCGGCGGCAAGGAATATGTCTACGTCTCCACCTTCGCCAACGGCCCGCAGATGCTGGGCCACTTCGGCAGGGGGATGGTGGAGACAGCCCTCAACAGCTTCTTCGCCCCTGCGTCCATCTTCCGCTTTGACGCGGACGACAACTGGGAGCTGGTGGTGGGCGACACGGTCGGGAACTACGTGCCGAAGGACAAGGCGGGCAATGTGCTCCCGCGCATCGGCAACCAGCGCGCGGGCTTCTCCGCGTGGAATGACAGCATTGCGAACACCTCCTTCAACCAGTACGTCTGGTGGATGACGCAATACGACGGCAAGCTCTACGCGAGCACCTGGGATCTGGGCGTCTTCAAGCGGCAGATCCCGACAGCGGTAATCCTGACCCTGCTCAACGCCATCCTGGAGAACTCCAACGGCGTGCTGGCATCGCTGATGGAAGATGGCCTGGATAGCTTCAGTCTGGCGATGATCCCCAAGTTCCTGATCGGAATTCCCCGCGGGATCTGGTCAATGCTCAAGACGATACCGATGTGGATCTCCGTAACCATGTTCAACGAGAAGACCAACCCCGACGGCTTTGACCTCTTCGTCAGCGAGGACGGCGTAAACTTCGAACCAGTGACGGTCAACGGCTTCGGCAACGGGGAAAACTACGGCGGGCGCGTGCTGCTGCCCACGCAATACGGCCTGTTCGCCTGCACGGCCAACCCCTTCGGCGGCGCGCAGGTGTGGCGTGTGGACAACATGCGCACGGAGCTGCAGCCGAATATCCCGGTCGTGATTGAATTAAAGGTTGGGGAGACCTTCACGGCTTCGCTGCGCGGCATGAATGTTCCCGACGGCGCTGCAATCCAGTTGGATGCCGTCGACTGCGATTACGTGAACGTCGCCCTGGCGCACCGCTCGTCGGGTTCCATCATCGATACGACCAGCAAGATCACGCGCATCGGCCCTCAATACATCGAGCGCCAGACAAACAAAGCCTATCCCACGCAGATGTACGACGTCACCTTCACGGGGAAAGCGGCTGGGGAGCAGGCGTCTGTGAAACTGCGCTTCATTCAACCAGCGGGCGCAGATGCGATCAGCATGGAGTTGATCAGGTATGTAAAGGTGGTCGTCACGGGCTAATTTTAGGAGAACTCCTGCTATCTCTCGACCTGTCAGCGCAGGATATCAAATAACTAGCGCCCTGGGACATAAAATGACCAGGGCGCTTTGTGATCTTTTTGCTATTTGGAAGGAGCACTCCCCCCTCTTACATGTATTTCTCCATGAATTCATCGAAAACGGCATTGAAGCGCGCCGAGGTCTCCGGGTCGTTCTCCAGGTTGTGGCCGGAGTTTTCAAAGAGCAGGTATTCATAGTCGTAGCCCTGCGCACCCAATTGCGCCAGCTTTTCCTGCATCAGTAGGGCGTTGGAATAGGGCACGCGGTCGTCCAGCTTGCCGAAGCAGGCGATGACCGGCGGGCAGTCTCTGTCCAGGTGCGTGTAGGGCGAAGCATCAGCGGCGAGGCCCGCGTATTTCGTGGTTATGTTTTTCGCTGTAAGCGGGGCCTTGAGCACCAACGCGAAGATGGGAATGGCTATGGGCATTTCCCCGATCCAATCGGGATCCAGGAAATAGGAGGGCGGCGCCATCCCCGCGCAAAAGGCGATATCGATGGGTGAGCTCCCGTGGCGCGAGAAGGCGTACAGCAGCGCCAAATGTGCGCCAGAGGAATAGCCCCACAGCGCGATGTTCTTGATGGTCAGGCCCCTCTCCTCCGCCTGCCGCTGCAGCTCCTCAAGGGCGTAGCCGATGTCATCGAGCATATCGAGGTAATTCGCCGGGCCGATGGCGATACGATGGTCTATCGCCACGCCTACCAAGCCCCGCTTCGCGAAGCCCTCGCACTGCCCCGCGTGGCCGTGGGTGAGCCTCGTTCCGCTGACCCACCCGCCGCCGTGGATGATCATCACCGCGCTGACAGAGCCTTCGCTCTGCTCCGGGAACGCGATGTCCATCATCTGAAAGACGGAATCCCTCGCGTAGGGAACGTTGAGCACTGCATTGGGCGCCGCCTGCCCGAACAGCGAAAGGATCGCCACCAACATGCCGGAGAGAGCCGCTGCGGCGCGCTGCAGGATCACTGCCATGATGCTTCCTCCTCTGGTTTGATTATTTGCCTGCAATGGAATAAGGCGGCAGCTCCCTGCCAAGGTGTTTGATGATAAATGCCTGCACTGTTCCGAAAAAAAGCTCCGGCGACTTTAAAAACTCGGAGTGCCCCGCACCGGGTATCGTCAGCATAGCCTTCTCGCAGGCCGCGGCGTCATATACCTCCTGGAGCATCCGGAAGGGTACGGAGTCGTCCTCCTCGCCGTGCACGAACAGGGTCGGGGTTTTGGATTTTTTCAGCTGCTTCACGCAGGAGGCCTCCTTGAGCGAGAAGCCCGCCCGCAGGCGCGTGACGGCATCAAGCGCGCTGAGCCCCAGCTCGGTCAGGAGCCCCTCGGGCAGAACATGCCCGGCAGCGGACGCAAGCAGGTCGCGCACGGAGGTGTAGCCGCAATCCTCAATGGCGCAGATCACATTGTCAGGCAGGGCTTCCCCGGTGGTCATCATCACCGTGCCCGCGCCCATGGAGGAGCCGAACAGGATGATCTTCGGGTCTTCGTATTCATCAATGAGATAATTGATCCAGGCGAGCACGTCGATGCGGTCCAGCCAGCCCATGCTCACGAAGGGGTCCTCGCTTTCCCCATGCCCGCACAGATGCGGCTGCAGGACGTTGAAGCCCCAGCGATGGAATTCTCTTACGAGCCCCGCGTTGGACCAGGGGCAGCAGGTGAAGCCGTGCAGCAGTATGAGCCACACGTCGGAGGGGGCTTCATTCCGGATGACGTCCGCGTGGATGCGCGCATCCCTGGACGCCCCCCTGGGCGAGGGGATCACAGCCTTTTCCGGCGGCCTGTCCATATACCACTGCACATCCGCCTGAAATTCCCTGAAATTCGGGGACTTGATAAACCCCTCCATCTCATAGCTCTGGCCTGTCAGGCGGGCCAGCACTTTTTCAACGGGACTTTTCGGTCTCCGCACGGCCTCGCCGGTGACTATGCCATCCACAGGCCAGCCCGCAAAGCCCCGCGAGGCGGCCCTTCTTGTAAATACCAGGCCATAGAGGAAATTGCCCAGCGCATAATAGGCGGCCGACGCCGCGGCAAGGCCCAATGTTGCCTTCAGGAGTTTGCCTTTTTTCTGTTTGGCCACTGTAACTCACACCCTTATATTTATTTCCTGTCTATTATAGGCCTCTTCCTGCGAAAAAGCAAGCCCAAATAGTGATGATGCGTGCCCTCTGGCGTCTTTACAAAAGAAAACCAACGTGATATAATGATTGCAGCCAAAACGAAATGCGTTGATGGATGGGGGGAACGATTAAGTGAATGAACGCAGATATGTGAGCTGGAAAGAAAGCCTTGCCTTTGGGCTTGCCAATGGCGGGCAGAATATCAGCATGCATGTCATCACTTTTTTTCTGAACTATTTTTTTATCAATGTTTTTCATGTCAACAGCAGCATTGTCGCCGTCATGCTGCTGGCGGAGGGGATTTGGGATACCGTAAACGATCCGCTGATGGGCGCAGTGATTGACCGTACCCGTACGCGCTGGGGCAAGCTGCGCCCCTTTTTGCTGGGCATTCCGGTTCCGCTGGCTCTGACTACCGTGGCTCTTTTCGCGGGACCGCTGCTGATCACAAATCCCAGCCAAAACGCCATAAGCAAGGTTATCTACATGGTCGCAACCTATTTTTTGTGGGAGACCCTCTTCACCGTCGCCGACATTTCCTTTTGGAGTATGTCCGCGGCCATTTCACCAAATCCGCAGGACCGCACGAAGGCAATCACCTCCGCGCGCTTTCTGGCGGGCGTCTTCGGCGGATTTGCCAACGCGACAGTCCCAGTCTTGTTGGATCTTTCCAACAAATCCGGCGGCATTGACATCAAAAAAGCCTTTCTCGGCATCGGCCTTGTGACCGGAATTGCCGGCATGAGCATCTTCTCTCTGGCGGGGTTTCGGGTGAAGGAACGCGTCGCACAGTCCGATGAAGAGCCAAGTATCCGCGAATGCCTGGAGTGTATTGTGAAAAATCCGCCCCTGCGCTATATTATAGTTAAGGACTTTATCGGCGCGCTGGGCAACGTCGGCGGCGCATTTACCACCTATTTTTATCTGGACGTACTCGGCTCCGCTTCTTATTCCATCGCTGTCGGCCTTGTCAGCGCCATGACAGACCCGATTTCATACCTCCTGATTCCTGCGGTGAAAAAGAGGCTGGACAACAAACAAATTACGATTTGCTCTCAGATTTTCACATCCATTCTCAATGCAGGGGCATATTTTATCGGAATCCGCCGGAAGTCAAACATACGCTTTATGATAGCGCTCATGATCATTAAATTTGGGATAGAGGCCCTGGCAAACGGGGTTACGGCAGTTGTTCCTACAGAGATGGTTGCGGAAACTGTGGATTATATGGAATGGAAAACCGGCATGCGCCCGGAGGGCGTCAATTTTTCAGTTTTGTCTTTTTTCAGGAAGCTTTCAAGCGTCGCGTCCCGGGCGCTGGGGGCCTTCCTGTTAAAACCGATAGGATATCAAACCTCGGCCACCAGCGCGGTTGTACCGCAGAGCGAACACACAAAACAGGGCATCTGGTTTATGTTCATGGCGTTCCCGGTGATTTTCCGTTTGCTTAGCCTGTTGCCTATGTTCTTTTATGACTTGGTGGGGGATAAACGCGATACCATGTACGAAGAACTCGCCGCCCGCAGGACGGAACCGCCGATGGCGACGCCTCATGAGGTTAAAAATTGAAGCGTAAGCACAGCTCTTTTTATCAGCGCGAAGGGCAGGTCTTCATTGATACCATCCATGACGTGATGGGGGATTGCAAAAATTTGTTACAGTGGGAGACGTGGCAGAATACCTGGAACAGGCGGGGTAAAAAAACGTAATGATGGCCGACCGGAACCTCCATTCGCGTGGAGGTTCCGGCCTTTTTTATTTTATAGCCCTATACACCGTCCATGAAATCTCGGCCCCGGGCGATCGCTAGAGCACGACTGTGGAAAAAAAGGGGGGTGCAGCCTTTTGCACATATATTGGCTATTCTGCATACCTTAAGCATGAGAAACACTGCATTCAGCCTGCAATGATAAGGAGTCTGTACTTATGAACTGCTATGGTCCTAACTATAACCAGCGCTGCAACTGCACACCGTGTACTTGTAACCGTTGCTGCTGCCCTGTCCAGCCAAGCCGTCCAGGGCCGATGGGTCCAGCTGGTCCGACAGGGCCGCAAGGAATTCAAGGGCCAGAAGGTCCGGGTATCACTATCACGGGTTCCTATGATACCTACGAAGAATTTCTTGCGGCTGATATAACCGGAACCCCAGGTGAGGCTTGGATTGTTGGCGGCGATCTTTATGTGTGGAGAAGTGTCGCAGGGTTGGCACGCGCAGCGGGTGCATGGGTGAACGTTGGACGCATCGAGGGTCCAACGGGGCCCGCTGGCGCGACTGGCCCGCAAGGACCAATTGGCCCAACCGGTCCCGGCGGCGAAGGGGAAGGCGTGACGGGCCCAACAGGTCCCGCTGGCGAAACAGGCCCACAGGGAATCCAGGGCGAACCCGGCCCGACGGGAGCGGATGGCCCGCAGGGAATCCAGGGCGAACCTGGCCCAACGGGAGCGGATGGCCCGCAAGGGATCCAGGGCGAACCCGGTGAGCCCGGCGCGACTGGCCCGCAAGGACCAATTGGCCCAACCGGTCCCGGCGGCGAAGGGGAAGGCGTGACAGGCCCAACAGGTCCCGCTGGCGAAACAGGCCCGCAGGGCATACAAGGTGAGCCCGGTGAAGCCGGCGAAACAGGCCCACAAGGGCCGCAGGGGTTGCAAGGCATACAAGGCGAACCCGGCCCAACGGGAGCGGATGGCCCGCAGGGGATCCAGGGTGAGACTGGCCCGACCGGCCCGACGGGTCCGTCAGGTTCCGGCGGGTCTTCTGAGCTCGAAAATCTTGTTGACGGCAATGCAGACGGTTCGGTGCGGGGGATTCATACCGCGACCGGATACACGATGGGCACAGACGCCGTCGCGCTCGGTACGGAAACGACGGCAAGCGGAGAGGATTCCTTCGCGCAGGGTTCCGATTCCCGGGCGACCGCCTTCTGTGCCGTCGCGATGGGAGAAAACGCCTACGCCAACAGGGAAGCCGCATTTGCCGAAGGGTTGAACACCACCGCGCAAGGGACAGCCGCCCACGCGGAAGGCAGCGGAACGAGAGCTACCGCGAACTATGCCCACGCGGAGGGGCAAAATACGACTGCGTCCGCTGCGTCAGCCCATGCGGAGGGGCAGAGCACCCAGGCCTCCGGCGCCGGTTCCCATGCCGAGGGCAATGGCGGCGAAGCCAGCAATGTATATTCTCATGCTGAAGGCCTCAGCACCCATTCTGACGGCACCGCCTCCCACGCGGAAGGCATCACTACCACCGCCAGCGGAGCCGCCGCGCATTCGGAGGGCACGAACACAACGGCCGGCGGAGATTCCGCCCATGCGCAGGGTTCCAATACGCAGGCAATCGGCAACTTTTCCGATGCGGGCGGATATTACACCATCGCGCAAAACAGCTATCAGACCGTCATTGGAAAATACAATACGGCCTCCAATCCGGCAAATAATGGCCTGGCGATCGATGACGCCTTTATCATCGGCAACGGCAGCGGCGCCGCCGCCAGATCCAATGCGTTCCGCGTGACATTCGAAGGAGAAGTCTATGCCGCGACGAGCGTTTTTACCTCCGGCGCGGACTATGCCGAAATGTTCGAATGGCTCGATGGCAACGCTGCGGGAGAGGACCGCAGGGGGTATTTCGTCACCCTGGAGGGCGAATATATCCGCAAGGCCACAGACCGGGATGAGTACCTCCTGGGCGTCATTTCCGCCAGGCCATCCGTTGTCGGGGACGCGCAGGGCTGCGGCTGGCAGGGCATGTATCTGCGGGACGGCTGGGATGCCTTGATATACGAACGGGTGGATGGGCAGCAGCAGC
>JGI24702J35022_10002981_pt1 | contig 10243 bp, 6 predicted proteins | sample TergutTh196P4_FD_35022 | JGI IMG/M metagenome (IMG submission 35022)
GAATTCCAAAAGACACAATATTGTTTAGAAAGAATTTCTTATGCGTCAAAGCATCTTTTATCTCTCATAAATGATGTGCTTGATATATCCAAAATTGAGGCAGGCCGTCTTGAGCTCGCGACAGACATTTTTGATATCAGAGCCAAATTGAATTTACTGATGAACATATACTTAGTTCGCGCTGAGGAAAAATTCATTGACCTAAAGATGATTCTGAGCGATGATTTTCCTCAATATGTAAACGGCGACGAATTACGTCTTTCACAGGTCATTACGAATCTTCTTTCCAATGCCATTAAATTCACGCCGGACAATGGAAAAATTACACTTTCCGCTTCACTTGATAAAGAGCAGATAAAAGGGTTCAAACGCCTTAACATCTCAGTAACCGATACCGGAATCGGCATTGATATGGATAATGCTCAAAAATTATTTAAGCCCTTTGAACAAGCCAGCAGCAGTACAGCGCTGAAATACGGCGGAACAGGTCTGGGTCTTGCTATAACTAAAAAAATTATTGAGGCCATGGACGGTGAAATAGGCATAAAGAACATACCGAGCGGCGGAGCCTGTTTTTATTTTTATATCATGATCGGAGAGGTGGAAGAGCCGGTTGGCATGGATTCTCTGGTGAACAGCGAATCACTGACTACAACGCCTGATTTTTCAAATTTTTCAGTGCTGCTTGTAGAAGATATTGACATAAACCGTGAAATTGCCCTCGCTTTTCTTGATGATACTCATATACAGGTTGACTCTGCTGAAAATGGACTTAAGGCTGTAGAAGCCTTTGAAAATGCTCCGCATAAGTATGACCTTATCTTAATGGACATGCAAATGCCTGTCATGGACGGATTAGAGGCAACGCGCAGAATCAGAGCCATGGATTTTTCAGAAGCTAAACAAATTCCAATTATAGCAATGACTGCCAACGCTTTCGCAGAAGATATCGCAGAATGCAAAAATGCCGGTATGAACGACCACATAGGGAAACCCTTAGACTCGCAAATTTTTATTAACAAATTAATGATGTATCTTAAAAAGGGTTAGATAAAAGATAATGGCTAGTGATTAATCATACCTTAATAACCTTAACCGGATTATCACCCTGAATTATCTTTGTACCTGCAGGTACGGATTCCGTAATCCAAACATTCCCTCCGATTTCCGACCCCTTACCTATTGTAACTCTTCCAAGTACTGTAGCTCCTGAGTATATTATAACATTATCTTCAACTATGGGATGTCTTGGAATATCTTTTATGGGATTACCATTGTCATCTAAGGGAAAACTCTTTGCTCCGAGAGTAACTCCCTGATATATTCTTACATTATTACCGATAATAGATGTCTCGCCGATTACTGTGCCTGTGCCGTGGTCAATAAAAAAATACTCACCAATCTGCGCGCCGGGATGAATATCGATTCCGGTTCTTGAGTGAGCCATTTCTGAAATTATTCTCGGGATCAATGGAACGCCCAACTTATAGAGTTCATGGGCAATTCTATGATAGATCATAGCCATTGTATTTGGATAGCAGAATATAATCTCCGATATACTTTTAGCGGCAGGATCGCCAATAAATGCCGCTTTTGCATCTGATGCCAATAGACGTCTAAGCTCAGGAAGAGTCTCAATAAATTTTTCTGTTATCTCTTTTGCTCTATACTCACAATCGGAACAATTGCTGTCTGATTCATCGCATGTAAAGCAGAATCCCCTCTTTACCTGTTCTCTTAACCATCTGTATATTCTGTCAAGTTTTGCCCCTGTGTAATAGCTTAGGGTCTCTTTATTGATCTCCGAATTTCTAAAGTAACCCGGAAATAGAATTGATCTTATCAGTTCAATAGTCTCCCTTAATTCGTCTATTGAAGGCATGGGTATGCCATGTTTTGGTATATGAAATACATCACTATATAGATTCTGCTGCGAAAGTTTTTTTACAACTAAATCAAAACGTTCTTTTAAAAATTGGTCATAATCCGAATTCATGGTTTTCTCCTATGAAATATCCGTCATATTCTTATACTTTTCTTCAAGCAATAATAATTTTTTTAGTTTTTCATTAAATTTTTTAATAAAAGCTTTTTCAATTCATTTTCATGAATTCTATAAAGTTAGATGGGCGTATGTTATACGCCCACAGTTTACTCTATAAAGTTAATAGGGCGTATGTTATATGCCCTCTATACACTCTATTAAAGATCAAAAAACGATTGTATATTTATTGTACATAATTATAATAGCCATTAAACAAATATGTCACAATATCTAAAGTCTATTATTTAATTTTTTTAATTGACATCATGGCTATAAATTAAACTTTGTTATAAAAAAAGTACTATTATGTTTATAAAAAAAGTACTATTATATTTATTCATTTTTACTACATTCAGAAATTAAAAGATCACTAATTTTAAACTATTTTTGAATGTATATATAAACTTAAAATTACTTTGAATAAATTGTAGTTTTAGCAATCAATATTTAAAAGTAAAGTCCGGCAAAAGTTTTCTTATATTTTCAATATTCACTTGAGATATATAAAAAAATCAGCCGGAACAACTCTTAAAAAATTAGAGGTTTACTCATTATGAAAATTTTTAAAAAAATTTTACTACTATCCGGTTTGTTATTGTTGAATACAATAACTGCATTTGCAAGTGAGGCTGACCTTGCGATTCCGGATCTTCACCATGGAGACCATTACAGACTTTTAGAGAGATTTCTAGGCGTTAGTATAACTCCATTTGATCTTCTTTTTTATGGCGCATGGATTATAGCCGGTACTTTAGGGATAAGTTTATTTTTAAGCCGCCAGGTAAGAAAATTAGAAGCCCACGAGTCTATGCTGAATGTTGCGCGTACAATTTATGCAACATGCAAAACTTATCTTATACAGCAAGGTAAGTTCCTGATTATGCTTTTTGTATTTATCGGAAGCTGTATGGCATTCTACTTTCTTATTCTTAAAGGCGAGACATTTAAGACTCTTCTTTTAGTTCTTTTCTTCTCTATAGTAGGAATGGCAGGATCATATGCAGTGGCATGGTATGGTATAAGAATCAACACCTATGCTAATGCGCGCACAGCATTCGCTTCCTTAAAAGGGAAACCATGGGATGTAGTAAATATCCCTCTCAGATCAGGTATGAGTGTAGGTCTCTTCCTGATTTCTCTTGAACTTATAATGATGGTTATATTGCTGTTGGCTGTTCCGAGAGAGATTGTCGGTTATTGCTTCCTCGGTTTTGCTATCGGTGAATCATTAGCAGCATCGGCTCTTAGGATCGCAGGCGGTATCTTTACAAAAATAGCCGACATCGGATCAGACTTAATGAAAATAGTTTTTAATGTTAATGAAGATGATCCCCGCAACCCGGGTGTTATTGCAGACTGTACAGGTGATAATGCAGGTGACAGCGTAGGCCCGACAGCGGATGGTTTTGAGACCTATGGAGTTACGGGAGTTGCGCTTATAACATTTATTACACTTGCTGTTGTAGGAGATAACAAAGAAGCCATTCAGGCGAAACTCATTGTATGGATATTTGCAATGCGCTTCCTAATGGATTTAATGTCAGGTATATCTTATTTTGTAAATCAATTCATATCCGAAAGGAAATATAAAAACCTTAAAGAATTCGATTTTGAAGAGCCTTTAATGAGGCTTATATGGATTGCCGCCACACTCTGTATCTCAACATCATTTGGTATGAGCTACCTCCTAATAAGCGACCTTGAAATCGGAGGAACAGCAATGCCTCATGTATGGTGGCAATTAGCCGCTATTATAAGCTGCGGTACTCTCGCTGCCGTACTTATACCTGAATTTACAAAAATTTTTACAAGCTCAAAATCAAAACATGTTCACGAAATTGTAACAGCTTCAAGAGAAGGAGGGCCATCCCTCACAATACTTTCAGGCTTAGTAGCAGGTAATTTCAGCGCATTCTATACAGGTACTCTTATAGCCGGTTTGATGGCCGTTGCCGCATCCATAAGCTTCTATATACCTGTAGAAGTAATTACAAATCAACATATCTTTGCCTTTGGTCTTGTTGCATTCGGTTTTCTGTGTATGGGACCTGTAACTATTGCAGTTGACAGCTATGGTCCGGTTACCGACAATGCGCAATCAGTATTTGAACTTTCACAGATAGAATCCATCAAAGATATTAGCGCAGATATTAAAAAGAATTACGGATTTGAGCCGGACTTTGAACTGGGTAAACACTACTTAGAGGCCAATGACTCTGCAGGTAATACATTTAAGGCTACGGCTAAGCCGGTTCTTATAGGAACTGCAGTTGCAGGTTCTACAACAATGATCTTCTCTATAATATTATTGTTACAGAAAAAAGGAATGTTTGAGGCAGACTTAACTCACGCGCCGGTTCTTCTTGGACTTATGCTGGGCGGGGCTATAATATTCTGGTTCAGCGGAGCTTCCATGCAGGCTGTAACAACAGGCGCATACAGAGCTGTTGAATTTATTAAGAAGAACTTAGACCTGAACAAAAAAGAGGCTGATATCAATGACTCAATATCAGTTGTTAAGATATGTACGCAGTATGCACAAAACGGTATGTGGAATATATTCATAGCGCTTATGGCATTTACACTTGCTTTTGCATTTGTAAATCCTAATTTCTTTATAGCATATCTTGTATCAATTGCTGTTTTTGGTCTGTTTCAGGCTATATATATGGCAAATGCAGGCGGTTCATGGGACAATGCTAAAAAGCTTGTAGAGGTTGATCTCAAAGAGAAAAATACTCCTTTACATGCAGCAGCAGTTATCGGAGATACCGTAGGCGACCCGTTTAAAGATACAACTTCTGTTTCTCTAAACCCGATAATTAAGTTCTCAACGCTTTTCGGATTACTTGCAACAGAGATTGCAATTGAGATAAAAGTTCATGCTATTGAGGCACAAGCAACAAATTGGGGACCCTATGTAGCAGTCCCGATGTTCATTATAGCCGTTATATTTGTATGGCGTTCATTCTTTGCTATGAGAATACCGCAAGATACAAAATAGACATAATTTTGAGATGGGGCTGTTTTAGAAGACAGCCTCATCTTTTAAAAAATATTATCCTTGCCGCCTGTGGCGACATAGTCGATATTGTAGTTCCAGCCCGCGGTCGGCGGGCGGGAACTATTTATTGACTGAGGTCGAGTGATGCGCGAGTGGCAATTCAGGAGTATAGTTAATGATTAGTGATTATATTTACAGCTTGATTAATCTGTACATGGAAAACATCAACTATTTCACCGTATTCTTTCTTATGACTTTAGAAAGCACTTTTCTACCTGTACCGTCCGAATTAGTGGTCCCCCCTGCTGCATGGAAGGCGGCGCAAGGTGAGATGAATTTTTTCTTAGTAATATTTTTTTCCACAGCAGGCTGTATTCTCGGCGCTTTGACAAACTACTCTCTTGCTAAATACTTAGGCAGAAAAATAATCTATTCACTCGTAGAAACAAAAGTAGCCCGCATACTGTTGTTAAACAGAGCGCATATAGAAAAATCCGAATCTTTTTTTATCAAATACGGCAATAGCTCTACATTTATCGGAAGATTAGTTCCTGTAATAAGACATCTCATTTCTATTCCAGCAGGATTATCGCAGATGAATATTCCGAATTTTGTCTTCTATACTGCTTTAGGTTCGACTATATGGAATTCTATTCTTGCTGCGCTTGGTTATTTTTTATATACACAGCAGGATTTATTAAAGGCATATTTCAGCAATATATCAAATTTCTTTATTATGGTATTTATACTTTTTGTAATATTTCTTATCTTTAAATTTTTCCTGAAAAAAAATATAGTCTTTAATAATCACCGAATATCTACTAAGGAGTAATATTATGCTATTACACAAGGAAATGAAATTTTTTAAACTCTACACTCAACAGTGCGAAAACATGGTAGCGGCAGCAAAATATTTTAATGAACTTGTTACTACGGGAAATTTCAACGAGGATACGGTTGCTGCTATGCGCAGGTTTGAACAAGAGGGTGATATAATAACCAGAGAGGTGTCGATGGTACTCAATAAGACATTTATCACTCCCTTTGACAGAGAAGATATATTTGAGCTGTCTAATGATATTGATAATGTAGTTGATTCTATAGATGCCATAACAAAGAGGATGCGGTTATATAAATTAACTAAACCTGATCATCTCTTAAAACAATTTGCCGTATTAATTGAACAATCGGCAATAGCATTAGCAGATGCTGTTAAATATATTGATAATGCCAAGAACTATAACAGAGTGCAAATATACTGCAGTGAAGTCAACAGATTAGAGAACCTTGGCGATCAGCTTAGAGATACTTCAATAGGGGACCTTTTAGACAATAATACGGATCCTATCTATGTAATAAAATGGAAAGAGATATATGAAACAGCAGAAGCTGTAATGGATACATGCGAGCGTGTAGCAAAAACCCTCTATTCTATTACAGTAAAAAATAATTAATCAAAGGTGTGGTATAATTTAATGGATATTACAACAGTGAGTTCAATTGTTATATTACTCATAGCCCTGGCGCTTATATTCGATTTTTTAAACGGCTTTCATGATGCTGCCAATTCTATTGCAACAGTAGTTGCAACAAGGGTATTATCGCCGAATTTAGCAGTTCTTTGGGCTGCTTTTTTTAATTTTATGGCCTTTTACTTTTTTGAGCATCGTGTTGCAAATACTATTGGAAAAGGAATAGTGGAGGCAAATATAATCGATTCTCATATAATATTTGCAACCCTTATCGCTGCATGCGCATGGAATCTTATAACATGGTGGTATGGCATACCGTCAAGTTCCTCACATGCTCTTATGGGAGGTCTTATTGGCTCCGGCATAATTAAGGGAGGTTTCGGTTCAATTATAGTTTCCGGATTAGTAAAGATATTGGCATTTATCGTTATATCACCGGCGCTTGGTATGTTGTTAGGATTAATAATAGGATTTATTATTTATACTATTTTGCAGAAAGGCCATCCGCGCCGCATTGATGCAATTTTTAGAAAGGCTCAACTTTTTTCCTCTGCATTGTACAGCCTTGGGCATGGAGGGAATGATGCGCAAAAAACAATGGGTATTATAGCCTTAACTCTTTATAGCGCAGGATTGCTTGGAGACAATTTTCATGTGCCCGATTGGGTTGCTTTGGCATGTTATAGCGCTATAGCCTTGGGCACGCTTTTCGGTGGTTGGAGAATTGTAAAAACAATGGGTAATAAGCTAACTAAGCTTAAACCGGTTGACGGTTTCTGTGCTGAAACAGGCGGCGCAATTAGTCTATATGTAGCATCATCTCTCGGCGTACCTGTAAGTACTACCCACACAATTACAGGAGCTATTGTCGGAGTCGGTTCATTAAAAGGGTTATCAGCAGTAAAATGGGGTGTTGCGGGAAAAATTGTATGGGCATGGATTATTACCATACCTGCTTCAGCTTTGATTTCTATGATAACATACTTACTAAGTAATAAATTCTTTGCTTCGTGATAATTGAAAAAATTAATCGGATGAAATAAAATGTTACAGCCGCTCTATGAATCAAAACGAGACTGGAAAAAAGATTTTGAAAATTACCTTAAAGAGAACAGAACTCTTGCATATATGATGCTTAAAAATGCAGAAAAATTTAAAGATTATGATGCATTGATGCAAAAAAATAAAGATGGAAAATGGGAATCTGTTACATGGAAGAAATTCGGCGATAAGATAAGAGCTATTGCTAAAGCATTGCTTGACATGAATCTTCAACCGGGAGAGATGTGCGCCGTTTTTTCGGGAAACAGAGCTGAATGGGCAATAGCAGACCTTGGCGTACTTGCAACACGGGCAGTATCTGTTCCGATCTATGCAACCAATTCAAAAGAGGAAGCGGAATATATTGTTAATGATGCCGAGATAAAAATTATTTTTACAGGCGATGAGGAGCAATATAACAAAGCTAAAACTATAATAAAAAATAATAAATTTCTTAAACTTATTGTAGCATTTGATAAAGAGACAAAAATTACCGGCAATGACAGTATTTACTTTGATGACCTTATTATAAAAGGGAATAATCTCAAAAATGACGATGAACTCAATAAAAGATTAGATGATGTAAATCCTGATGATATTCTTACTCTTATTTATACATCAGGCACAACAGGAAATCCCAAGGGAGCGATTCACACGCACAGAAGTTTTATGAATGGAATTTTTCCGTCATATACAAGATTCCCTGAAGCAAATACGGAAACAGTATCGCTTGCCATACTACCATTGAGTCACGTCTTTGAAAGGATGTGGTCCTACGGATGTATGAGTATGGGAGTAAAAATTGTATATTGTCCTGATCCAAGGCAATTTATAGATGTTATGTCTGATATTAGACCTCATTTTATGACAAGCGTTCCGCGGATTTGGCAGAAAATATATGCTGTAATTCATGAAGGCTTAAAAACAGCTCCGACTATAAAGAGAAAACTCTTTGAATGGGCTACTAATGTCGGAATTGAAGAGTATAGAAAAAAATCTTTAACAGGAAAAGGTCAGAGCGGATTAAGATATAAGATTGCAGATAAAATAATCTTCAGTAAGGTTAGAGCTAAACTCGGAGCTGAAAGATGCAATGTTTACCATATAGGTGGCTCGGCATTCGCTCCGGATATTAATGAGTTTTTCCTTGCATTTGGGATCAATATCATTCAAGGTTTCGGACTTACGGAATTTTTTCCTGTTTGTGTAGGATATAGGGATACTGCAAAGCCCGCTTATTGCGGACCAATGCTGCAGATGGTTGAGGCAAGAATATCCGACGAGGGAGAGATTCAACTTAAGGGCGGTATGTGTATGAGCGGGTACTACAAAAAGCCCGAAGCTACAAAGGAATGTTTTACTCCGGACGGATGGTTTAAGACACAGGATATCGGAGAAATTACAACCGAAGAGAAGCATGGCGATCTCCTTACTTACATTAAGATAACAGACAGAATAAAAGAACTCATTATTACATCAGGAGGAAAAAATATATCGCCGCAGCAAATTGAGGTTCTTCTCGGAGAGGAACTCTTCATTGAACAATTTGTCTCAATAGGCGAAGAAAGAAAATTCATCACTGCACTTGTAGTGCCGAATTTCGTTATCCTTGACGAATACTGCCAAAAAAACGATATAACGTATAGTTCAAGAGAGGAACTTGTAAATAAACCTGAAATAATAAAACTATATGAAAATTTAATAGAAAAAAGAACCATATCGCTCGGAAATGTTGAAAAGATTAAAAAATTCACCCTCCTTACCGAAGAATTAACGCAAGAAGGCGGAGAACTTACTCCTACATTGAAACTCAAGCGTAAAGCTATTGCGGAAAAATACAGCAAACAAATAGATGAAATGTATAAAGAATAGACAAGAAATATTATTTGAAATATATGATTATGTCGATAATATAGCAGGACATGAATAATTAAAATCCGGTTATATTCAAATGAGAAAAAATCATTACATTTTAATAATATTGCTATTATCTATTATTTCATTTTTAGATATTTCTTATAGCAAAGAGGTATATCCGTTTAGAATTAATCTATTCTTAGAAAAACAAAAGTATCATAATAGTGAAGATTTAATCCTGAATATACAGGTAAAGAATATTACCGATGATGAGATTGAATTCTATATTTATGATTCTCCCAAAAGAACAGATATATTTAATAGAGAAAAAGGTGATAATGCGGATTATACCACATTTAAACCTGTTGTTTATGATATGAACGGAAGGAATGCCGAATTAATAGCGCCATATATAATATCCGAAAAAAACAGCAAAGAGACTATTTCCTGGATGAATAAAAGAATAGTTAAACTCGGTCCTAATGAAACATTAATGCATAGCCAAAATCTTAGAAGAATCTATAACTTTGACGTAGATAAAAATTATAGATTAAAACTCCATTTTTTCCCGTTTATTGGCGATGCGGATGATGAAAATAAAATAGTAATCAGCAGCAATGAATTATCATTTCAAATTGTAAATGACAGACAATATGCTCCGCGAATCGAAAAGAATCCTGATGATATGAAACTAAGACCATCTGAGATAATAAATCTTCTCCTTAGCGCTGAAAAGGATAATCAGATGGAAAGATCTTTTAAATATATAAATATTGAAAAATTTATATACTCATATCCTGATTTTTCAAGAAAATACGATCTTGC
>JGI24702J35022_10002982_pt1 | contig 10242 bp, 9 predicted proteins | sample TergutTh196P4_FD_35022 | JGI IMG/M metagenome (IMG submission 35022)
AACAGCGCGCCGCTAAATCACAATGAAGCGGAGATTGCGGGTTATCGTGACGCGCTCAATTTGGTTCATGCAGGCTTTGAAACTTTAGACATTCGGGAGAGCGACATTCTGCGCCTGCATGAAATCATGCTGTCATACGCACCGGTAAACGGTGGCTTGTACAAGCAATCGGATAACGTCATTATGGAAGTGGACGCTTCCGGCACTCGCCACGTCAGGTTCGCCCCGACCCCCGCGACCGAAACCGCAGAAACGATGGGGCAGCTTATTCTTGCCTATATGGACGCGCGGAGCAATTGCAATATCAATCAGCTTTTATTGATACCGTGCGTCATACTCGACTTCCTCTGTATCCACCCGTTCGCGGACGGCAACGGCAGGATGTCAAGGCTGCTCTCCCTGCTCCTGCTTTACAAAAATGGATTTGACGCAGGGAAGTATATCTCGTTTGAGGAACAGATCAACAAATGCAAATCCAATTATTACGAAGCCCTGCGTTTGAGTTCGGCCAAATGGCACGACAAGCAAAACAGCTATTTCCCGTTCATAGAAAATTGCATCACCACGCTGCTGTACTGCTATAAAGAACTTGACAAAAGGTTTTCGGTGGTGAACGCCAAAAAGGTCACGAAACAGGAACGGGTCGAGGCAACAGTATTGAACAGCCTGCTGCCGATTTCAAAACAGGAGGTCTGTTACGTCCTGCCCGACGTTAGCCCGACCACCGTTGAATACGCTCTCGCAAATATGGTAAAGGGCGGCTTGATAGAAAAGGTTGGCACGGGCAGGAACATCAAGTATATCAAGAAACAGTAAATACGCCGTTGAATGTGCATCATTTACTCTAAGAAAAGGAAAATCCGTGTCCGACTTATTGCTTCTCCCGGCGCGTATTTGTATAAATATTTGGGCATCAACGAACTGATTATGCGCCCGTCCAAAAGGAATATGTGAGCGATAAGTGCTTATATGAGAGCTGGATTTGAGAAGTCCGATAAATCGCCGTCCTACTATTTACTACCGGAATATATGCCGCTCTATGGAACCGGAGATTACGGTGAGGGCGGCGATGTGCTGTTGGTTACGCAATTTAGAAGGGAGCAAACGAGATGAAGGTAAGTTGTTTAAGTGCATTTGATGATAAAGCTATTATGCCGAACGACGGCATGGTGTCCACTGTTCTTGGCAATGCGGCGGCGATATGGGATGAACTTCGCACCCACGTCGAGATCACTTATCCGAATGTAACTGGTGAATGGCAGCATTATGGCAAAGCTGTCGGGTGGTCATATAAGCTTTTGAGCAAAAAGCGTAATCTGCTATTCTTTGTACCTCAACCAAACTCCATCAGATTGCGGCTTGTTTTTGGCGAGAAAGCCTGCTCTTGCTTAGAAACGGACAGTGAACTTCCGGCAAACATCAAAGAGTTAGTTTGCGCTGCAATACCCTACAAAGAAGGGCGGAGCATCGATATTGATGTGCCTCATCGTGAGCAGTTGGAAACTATAAAACGGCTAATTCAAATTAAATTTGAAAATTAGAAGGAGCAAATAAATAATGAAAAAATATCCACTAACAGAGAAATACGATCAGAACTGGATTGAAAAGAACTGGATGGGCCCTAATCCTTTATGGTTGCTCGAAGAACTGTGTGAACACATGGATTTGAAACCAGGTATGAAAGTTCTTGATATGGGATGTGGCAAGGGTATCACTTCGGTCTTTTTGGCAAAGGAATTCGGTGTGATGGTGTTTGCCAATGACCTTTGGGTCAGCGCCACAGATAACTTGAAACGGTTCGAGGAAGCGGATATATCCGACAAGGTTTTCCCGTTCCACGCCGAGGCGCACGCACTCCCTTATGCCGAGGGTTTCTTCGACGTTGCAATAGCAATCGACAGCTATGAGTATTACGGAGCGGATGAGATGTATTTCCCTTGCACATACTCAAAGCTGGTCAAGCCCGGTGGACAGTTCGGTATCGTTGTTCCGGGGCTTGCAAAAGAGTACCCGAAAGGTTATCCCGACACACTCGCTCACCTTTGGCAAGGTGAAATGTTCAGCTTTCACAGTAAGGACTGGTGGCGACGACTCTGGGAAAAGACCGGTATTGTCGATATAACGGCTTGCTATGACATGAAAAGCCCGAAAGAAATTTGGATGCCGTGGGCAGAATGGTCGGTAGATAATTTCGCCAAGGAATGGGGTGAGGAAGGCGACTTTGACATGGAATTCTTGGGCGCCGACACAAATAACGATATCGCACTGGTTGTTATGGCGGCAGTTAAGAGGGATGCGAATGGAGGACTTAACCTCAAACATTGATAAAATCCACACCACTTCAATGGGCGCGGAGCGAATAAAGCGCAATCTGAATTTGCAAACCGATGATGTTGTTGCTTGGTGTAAAGACGCCGTGAAACAGGCAGATATTATAATGGGACTGGGTAAAAACTGGTATACCTATGGTGGTGGCAATGTTATCACTATAAACGCCAACAGTTACACCGTAATCACGGCGCACAAAATAAACGCTAAGGTGCGTGTTATGCGAGAATCGGATTACGAATGTCTGCCTGAATTCCTATATCAGGCGATATTTGTACCCGAGGGCGAAAAATTGCCGCCGAGAAGCGTCATTAATATTCCGGAGATATTTGTTTATATCAAAGATTTCGGAACGCAACAGGGCGACTTGGGCGTAGTCGCAGAGCAGAACGGACAAATTGTCGGGGCTGCGTGGACGCGCACTATTCCGGCTTACGGTCACATTGACAGCGAAACGCCCGAACTTGCCATTTCGGTGTTGCCGGAATTTCGCGGTTACGGCATCGGTACGAAACTGATGAAAAAACTGTTTGATGTGCTGCGGGAAAACAGTTATAAGCAGACTTCGTTGTCGGTACAGAAAAACAACCCCGCTGTACGGTTCTATCAGCGGCTTGGTTATGAGATGACGGGAGAGCGGCTCGACCACGCAGGGCATGAGGATCATTTGATGAAGAAAGATTTGTAATTCAGGAGGAAAAATATGGCGGAAGCCCGTGTTGGCGCTAATTTAAACCTAGTGGGTCAACATCCGCTGTCCAACCGGACGGAAGTTCCAAAACTTGCAGTAGTTTGGCTGGCTGTGGTCCGCGCAGGGTTATTTGCCAGCGGTATCGCCCACGTAATCGGGATATAAAAGCCGGAGCGGGACCAATCAATCGTATATCCACAATACCTGCCGATAGTAAGTAGGTTTCTATTTGACGCTTGAGATTCTCAGCTGCGGCGTGCGCAACTGACTCGTTGACGTGAGAGTAGGTAAGACGAACAAGCTGTGAAAAAGGTGGCGCGGATAACTTGCGGCGATAGTCGATTTCTTTAAGATAAAACAAGCAGTAATCCTGTTCTGTTACCGCGGCAACGGCATAGTGGTCAGGCGTGTAGGTTTGGATGATTACCTGGCCCTGTTTTGTGCTGCGACCGGCGCGTCCGGCGACCTGAGTCAGCAATTGAAACGTGCGTTCTCCGGCGCGAATATCGGGCAGATTAAGGGCAGTGTCAGCGCAAATAACCCCGACCAGTGTTACTTCTGGTAAATCAAGCCCTTTGGCAATCATTTGTGTGCCGATGAGAATATCTACCTGCTGAGATTTCATTTTATCCATTAACACCTCATGAGCGTGGCGTGTGCGGGTCACATCGCTGTCCCAGCGCAAAATACGAGCCGAGGGGAATTCTTTAGCTGCTTCCTCGGTCACTTTTTGTATGCCAACCCCCAAATATTTGATGCGATGACTATGACAGTGCGGGCATATAGTCGGCACAACCTGACGAAAATTGCATTGATGGCAGACCAAGGATTCCTCAGCTGAGTGATAACTCATTGCCACATGGCAACGACGGCATTGTATTACTAAGCTACAAGTACGGCACTGTATGAAAGCCGAACTTCCGCGGCGGTTTAAAAAGAGGATAACCTGCTCATGTCTTGCCAAAGTTTGCCTAATCGCGGCTTGCAGCTTATGACTGAAAATACTGCGATTCCCCTCTTTTAATTCTTGGCGTAGGTCAACAAGTTCAATCCTACAAGGCGCGTGAGAAGAAGAAATTCGTTGCGGGAGTTGTAGAAGAGTAAATTCCTCGTTATTGGCACGATAGTAGGTTTCCATTGAAGGGGTAGCGCTTCCGAGAATCACAGTGGCACCGGTTAGTGCGGAAAGTTTAATCGCTACGTCTCGGGCATGGTAGAAAGGGGGTTGCTCTTGCTGTTTATAAGTCCATTCGTGCTCCTCGTCAATGATAATCAAGCCCAATTGAGGCTGAGGAGCAAAAACTGCACTCCGTGCTCCAATCACGACATCATATTCTCCATTCTGTATACTGCGCCACTGGTCATACTGTTCTCCCAAGGATAAATGGCTGTGCAGAACGGCTACCCGGTACGGGAAGCGGCCGGCAAAGCGCTCGATAATTTGGGGAGTAAGAGAGATTTCCGGTACAAGCGCCAAGCCTTTCTTTCCCAGCTTTATTGCCTGTGTCAATGCTTGCAAATATACCTCTGTTTTACCGCTCCCTGTTACTCCGTGCAGTACGAATACTTTGGGCTGTGCGGATTCCAAGCTTTTACCAATCGCCTCTATTGCGTTTCGCTGGGCATGTGTCAAGGTCAACGGAGGGTTGGAACAGATGCGAGTGTAGTCGATTGGATCACGTTTGCTCTCAATTTGTTCGCTGATTACAATCTCTTGCTGCTGAAGTTTGTTGATTGTTGAACGGGAAAAACCAGTTTTGATAAGCGTCGCTACCGATTGCGACGCACCCGTTTGTTTAAGATGGGACAGCAGGGAAGCTTGTTTATACGCTCGACGTCGTCGCAAATCTGTAAGATATGTGTCAGCATCAATGGCTTTGTTTAAACGGATGCAGTTAATGAAACGGGGCTGGATTCTTGGTCGTTGAATTTCATTATCACGTTGAACCAGTCCGTGTTCAACCAGAACGTGAAGTGCTCTCTGCGAGGCTTTTTGCCCCATTATCTTTTCCAGTCGCCTGAGGTTTATATTGGGAGTTTGGCGGATTATATTTAAGGCTCGTAGGGAATCTCCGTTAAGGGGAAAGTCTCCGGGGAGTATTTTTGAAGTGGTTTTTAGGAAAGTCTGTTGTTTTCGTTCAAAAGCTGGGGGCAAAAATAAACTGATTGCTGAGAACAGTGAGGCAGAATAATAGCTACTGATCCATTGGGCCAGTTCCAAATGAGCAGATGGCAGGGGAGGAACGTTTTGAATAATGCTTTCAATCGGGCGCACATTCTCCACAGATGGTAATTGGCTTAGCGACACCACTATCCCCTGAATTAAACGGCTCCCAAAAGGGACCCAAACGGCTTGTCCTGGTTTTACTTCAAGGTCCGCCGGAATTGAATAGCTGAAAAGCCCATGCCCACTAGCAGGAGTATTTACGCTGACTTCGGCGTATGGCAAAGTAACTCCTTTGCTACTTTAGCAAGCAATATGTTTGTTGTAAATTCTTTATTCGTCTTGACGAGTTGATTCTTCGCTAACGACAGCGGTTGTGCTTTCGGCAACCGTGTTTTCAACGTTGGCAACAGGCGCATCAACGACTGGTGTGTCAATATCAACGACGGGTACCACAGTCTCTTCGTTGACCGAGGCTCCGGCAGATTCAATCAGAGCTAGTTTTTCCTTGCTCAAGCGTTTTTCTTTGATGCGAGCAGCTTTACCAGAGAGGTTACGCAGGTAGAACAAACGGGCACGGCGTACCCTGCCACGCCGAACGAGTTCAACACGCGTCACCAGTGGGGATGCATACGGGAAAGTGCGTTCCACTCCCACGCCATAAGCAACCCGGCGCACGGTAAAGTTACCGCCATCAGCGGATGGATGGATTTTTATAACTACGCCTTCGAACAGTTGAAGACGCTCTTTGCCACTTTCAATTATGCGCATGCTCACTTTTACGCTATCACCGCTTGAGAGCTGTGGGATGGGCTCTTTTTTGGTAACAAGTTTTCTTTCTCTTACTTCTTTGTTATCTTTTTTCTTGGCATCGGTAGCCATGGGTTCACCTCAATTTATTTCAACAATAGCAATAAAGATAACATAACGGGCAGAAAGATTCAAGCGACGGATGAGAGAGCTATTCGAGACCATCAGCCTGGAAGTTTTCCGGAAGGTGTTTCGCGGTTTGTTCCGGAAATCAAACCGGATAGCCAGTCTTTTTCTTTCGAGGAAAGGCAAGCTTTTTCCAATAAGTCAGGGCGTTGCGAAGCTGTTTTGAGCAATGACTGTTCACGGCGCCAAGCACTGATTTTGGCATGGTTGCCTGAGAGAAGTACATCAGGTACTTTTAGTCCGTGGAATTCAGCCGGTCGAGTAAACTGTGGGTATTCCAGTAACCCGCCTGAGAACGAGTCGTCGGTAGCGGACTCTTCACTGCCTAATACTCCTGGCATAAGCCTTACCAATGCGTCTGAGATTACCAGTGCCGGGAGTTCTCCGCCGGACAGAACGTAGTCTCCGATACTGATTTCGTGTGTTACCCAGTGTTCGCGAATACGGTCATCAACTCCTTCGTAATGACCGCATATGATAATAATACGCCTATGCTGAGCAAGTTTATGGGCCAATGGTTGGGAAAACTTTTCTCCTTGAGGAGTGGTCAGGATTATCGGGACAGGGTCTGTTTTTGCGGTTTGTCCTTGAAGTATATCCTCCAATGCTTCAAAAACTGGCTCCGGCTTCAACAACATACCGGCTCCTCCGCCGAAAGGGTAATCATCAACCACATGGTGTTTGTCATGGGTGTATTGACGAATATTCCAGATGTTGAAACTGACCAGCGCCTTTTCTTGGGCACGCTGAAAAATAGCACTCTGCAACGGCGTGGAGAAGAATTGCGGAAACAGCGTAAGAATATCGATGCGCATTTAGTGTTTATTTTACCATACTTTTCAAACAAAATGGTTTTCGAATAGAAATTTTCTATTAAAAAGTATTGACATTGACGTTTAAGCGTAGTGTAGAATGGTTATGTGTGGGGAAAAGTGGGAGAAAAAGGGATATCTGAAATGTTTTTGGGAGAATTCGAATACCGTTTGGATGATAAGGGGCGCATGCCGTTGCCGCCGCGTTTTCGAGCGTCTTTCAAGGACGGTGTCATCGTGGCGCCAAGCCCTGAGAAGTGTTTAACCATATACACCGTTGAAGAGTGGGGGAAAATGGCGAGCAGTCTGAATGGTGGCAATTTGCCGCCGAGTAAACTGCGTAAGATCCGCCGTGCTCTTTTTGCAACCGCGTTTGAGACCGCACTCGATTCGCAGGGGCGCATTGGCTTGCCTAGTGCCCTGAGGAGTTATGCTGCGATGGGGACTGATATCGTAGTAATCGGGACGGGTAATTATCTTGAGCTTTGGAGCAAGAACGCTTGGGAAATTGAGAAAGATGCTGACTTGTCTGAGGCTTGGCAAATCTTGGAAGGTTTAGAAAAGCGTTAGGGGTTATGATGGCTACACTTACGGCACATATTCCGGTTTTGTTAAAAGAGAGTATAGAGGCATTAGCTGTTCGACCGGGTGGACGCTATGTGGATTGTACTGTCGGTGCCGGTGGGCATGCGGAGGCAATTTTACGTCGCAGTGAGCCCGGAGGGCAACTGTTGGGATTTGATGCGGATCCCGTTGCTGTGGAGTTGACCCAAGAAAGATTAAAAACTTTTGGCGCGGCATCCCTGATTGTAAACGAGAATTTTAGCAACTTATCAAGGGTATGTGCCGAGAATGCTTTTACTCCGCTGAATGGCATACTATTTGACTTGGGAATGTCATCAATGCAGCTCGGTGAAAGTGGGCATGGCTTCAGTTTTCAGCATGATGCCCCGCTTGATATGCGCTTCAGCCCGGATCAGAAACTATCCGCGTCAGATATCGTCAATGATTTTAGCGAGGCTGAATTGGCGCGCATGTTATATGAATACGGAGAAGAGAGTAATAGCCGCCAAATTGCCAGTGCAATTGTACGTTCACGTCCTATCTATACCACTGAGCAACTCGCCGTATTGGTGGAAAGCGTTGTTCCGCGACATGGGCGTATTCATCCCGCCACAAAAACATTCCAAGCTTTGCGCATCGCAGTTAACGCTGAGTTGGAAAACCTGGAAAAAGCTTTATTGCAGGCAATCCAATTATTGGGGCACGAAGGGCGTTTGGTAGTTATCAGCTATCATTCGCTGGAGGATCGAATTGTCAAGAATTTCATGCGGCGGGAAGCCACTGAATGTATCTGTCCACCCGGCCTCCCGCAATGCGTCTGTTGCCATAAGTCACAGTTAAGATTAGTCAGTCGCCATGCAATTGTACCTAGTTTGGCTGAGGAGAAAGCCAATCCGCGGTCGCGTAGCGCGAGGCTACGTGTGGCCGAACGTATTTTGAGTGGCAAGAAGAGTGCCAGAGCTAAGAGACCAACGGGGTTTGGTAAATTATTTGGCACTTCGCTAAATATGAATTAGGGAGGTATGGAAAAGAGGTCTAAGTAAATGCTATGACAATAAAAAACGCCACAAAATCAACTCAAGGTGAGTATTAATACAGCAGGAGTATTTAAGGAGGAGAAATGAGCAGAAAATCCACAATTACCGCGATCGATGTTGGCACTACCAAGATAGCCACAATTGTTGCTGAGCAGGATAATAGCGGAGGCGTACGTGTGGTAGGAGTTGGCATCACCCCTTCGTTTGGATTGCATAAGGGACTGGTTGTCAATATTAATGACGCCAAAGAAGCTATCCGTGATTCTATCCGCAAGGCGGAACAGACATGTGGGATTAAAATAGAGTCGGCCTATGTCGGTGTTACCGGCCGGCATGTCGCGTCTTCAAACAATCGGGGCGTGGTGGCAATTACTCGCAATGATAAACTGGTGCGCCCGGATGATCTTCGTCGTGTTTTGAATACGGCACAAAGTGTTAAAGTTTCCCAGGACCGTAAGTTATTACATGTTATTCCGCGACAGTATGCTGTCGACGGACAAATCGGGGTCAAGAACCCTGTCGGGATGCATGGTTTCCGCTTGGATGTGGAAACCCATGTGATTACAGCCGCCGCCAATTCAATCCAAAATTTGGTCAAATGTATTCGCAGTATTGGCCTTGATATTGATGATATGGTATTGGAGCCGCTTGCTTCATCCGAAGCCGTTTTGACGGAGGAGGAGCGCCAAGCCGGTGTTGTTATCGCTGATATCGGAGGCGGGACGACTGACATTTGTGTATTTAAAGACGGCAGTATTTTCCATACTTCAATATTGCCGGTAGCGGGTTATCAACTGACCCGTGATGTTTCAATCGGTCTGGGACTTCCTTTTGAAGTAGCTGAAGAGATGAAGAAACGATATGGCAGCGTGATGTCGGTATATGAAAATAAGATTGCAAGTACTACGCCTATTTCCGAAGACGGGCATGGCATTTCCTATCAAGATTTGTGTGATATCTTGCACGCCAGAGTTGAGGAAATTTTGCGCTTGGTTTTACTTGAATTACCGGGTTCGGATTACGAATCGGTCATTCCGGCCGGGCTGGTGTTGACTGGTGGCAGTTCCAATCTTTCGGGTATTGAGACTTTAGGGATGGATGTTCTTAAACTTCCCGTACGTGTCGGTTGCCCATTGCATATAACAGGCATTACGGATTCTCTACGTGACCCGGCATATGCCACAGGTGTGGGGTTGCTTCTTTGGGGGGCAAAGCATGACGGACAACGCTCCAAGGAATGGAAAAATCGCGGTTTCTTTGGTTCTCGCCTTAGAGGGTTGGCTAATCGCTTGTCGTCACTCTTTGGTAGCAGAAACTAAATTTAAGAATAAATAAAGGATTATAAGGAGAAGATCATGGCAAAAACTAGTTTTGTTCCCAATGGGGCGAGGATTAAAGTTTTTGGTTGTGGCGGTGGAGGTAGCAATGCTATTACACGTATGGTACGTGAGGAAATACAAGGGGTTGAGTTTATTGCGGTAAATACCGATGCGCAAGCTTTGGCAATCACAGAGGCTCCGGTAAGGCTTCAAATTGGGGAGAAATTAACCCGCGGGCTAGGTGCCGGAGGGGATCATAATACTGGACAGAAAGCGGCTGAGGAAAGCCGTGATGAGATTAAGGATATGGTCAGCGGTGCTGATATGGTATTTGTAACCGCAGGGATGGGTGGCGGAACCGGCACCGGTTCCGCGCCGGTAGTTGCTCAAA
>JGI24702J35022_10002983_pt1 | contig 10240 bp, 13 predicted proteins | sample TergutTh196P4_FD_35022 | JGI IMG/M metagenome (IMG submission 35022)
AAAAACGGCGAAATTCCCAATTCATCAAATCCGGGAATGTAATTCAAATTGTTGGTAAACCATGTTTCTAATCCTGTTCCCACAAAAGAATCCGTTACGGCGTACCAATTTATAGTTGCGCCAATAAGCATTACAATTCCTGATAAAATTGCCGTAAAACGCACCCCCATTTTATCCAAAATTATCCCCGCAAAAATGAGGAAAAAGATAAAAACATTCAAGAAGGTTTCCGAACCTTGAAATGTGCCGAATGCGGTAGAACTCCACCCGCGGGTAGATTGCATCAGGTCTTTAATCGGTGAAAGTATATCCATAAAGATATACGAACAAAACATGGCAAACGCCAGGAAAACGAGCGCAGTCCAGCGAATTGCCGGAATGTCTCTCATCAATTTGGTAACTTTTTCTGTCATAATGTAAATTTTTTTTAAGTAAATATTAATTGTTAATTGTCTTCCAATGCTTTATAATATTCATAATCTCCAAATTTTTTATTAATCTGTGTAACAATAAATTCCGGAGTCCAACGAACCAAATCATAATAACTGAATTTACAGAATGTCATAAAATCCAATAAATCTTCCCCTTCTAATCCGGTAATTGATGTTACTAAATCTCTGTTATATTTTTGGGGTAATCTTTCTGCTTCTTTTTCATTTTCAACCATTTCTTGATACAAACGTTCCATTTTTGCTTTTCTACTAAAAGTATCATACAAAAAAGATATAGGATGACCTATTGCTTGTCCCACTTTTCCCGGAATTAAATCCAATAAATTATTATTTGAAAGTTTTCTCATTCTATCTTCTTCTCTTAAACTTGTACTTTCCATTAATTTAGTAATATCAGAAAAATTAACGCTTACAAACTCTTTTTTAAACTCACTATATGTTGCAGGCAATGCATAAACTCTTACTTCCTTTAAAACAATTGCTTTATAAAAAAGTGCTATATCTTGTTTTTTATCAAACATTTCCTGTGTTACTACAATTAAAATTTGTTTATATGCCGGTTTTGAAACAATAATTGTATCTCCCACTTTTGATATAATTTCAAAATTTCCCTCTTTATTTGTAAAATTATACTTTTTTGTATTAAAATTATAGATATTTGCTTCGGCAACAGGAAAGAAAGAAATTCCATCGAATACATTACCAATTAATGAGATACGATCTTGAGAAAAAGCAATAACAGGTAAAAAAATGAAAAGAATAATGAACTTTTTTTTCATGTTGCAAAACTAAAATTTTAACGTTTATAATTCATATTTTTAAAATAAAAAAAGAAAATATATATATTTTAATAATAAAAATAATGATGTTAATAGTGTGGAAATTTTTTTTAACCTTATATTTGAGACTATTATAAACGAAAAAAAGAAAAAAGATTGTTGAATTTATATGGAAAAAAATAGTTTTTTTGTTAATATTTTTTTATTAAAAAAATATTAACAATGAAATCACAGGATAATAACAGTTTATACACAAGATATGCACAATGATTATTTCTTTTGGACATGTAAAAATTATAAAGTGTTTCTCCCATTTTAAAAGTTTTTTATCGGTGATAAAAGGTAGTGTTGAATATGAAGTAAATGAGATGAGTGCCTATGAAATCTATATAACAAGGCACTCAGTTAATACTATCAATGAATTGAAAAGTTACAAGTATCTTGAAGATAAAACCGGAAAGATTTTAAACCAGCCGGAAGACAAAAATAATCATTCCGTTGATGCGGTAAGATATTGGTTTAAGACAAATGTTATAACACCTACACGAGTAATTCGCAGGGTAAAGCTTGGATAGGGAAACACTTGATTATCAGCGTTTGCGTGAAAATACGGTAAAAACTTCTATTTGTTATTTTACTCGTCCCATGCTTCGCCAAAAAAGCGCGTACCGTTCCCTGTTTTATCTAAAATAAAGAAAAACAGCGCAATAGATAAAATGAAACCACCCATTATAATTAATTCCATAATATTATTTTTTAATTGTTTTTTTTGATTTTACTAATGATAACCCAAAATATAAACATAACCCAACAATGATTATAGCAAAAGTAAACATTAACCTTTTTTGTTGCATACCACCCAAAAAAGATGATATTATTACAGCCGTTGCAACATATTTGCCAATATCCATTAACCATTTTCCGAACTCTTTTTTTATACTGTTAAATTTGAGAATAACGCGGCAAAAATAAAATAAAATCATAATAAAAGCAAATATATGAAAAAACAAACTATCTTCGCACTGTTAAATAAATCTACAATGTATAAAGAAAAATCACACATTTTCAGTCCCTTATGGGTTGCGTTATGGAAACAGGCGCGGCGCATTAGATTTAGCGTAACAGCCCTAACGGGGACATTTTTATAAACTGTTAAATAAATCTATTATGCAGAAAAAAGAACGTCCGGCTCCGACATTAAACGAGCGCAAAGAAGAGGTTACAAGATTGATTAAAAATGATGTGTTTTTCACTACCATAAAAAAAATGTATATTTGCCATTGAAATAGTGCCACAAAGCATTATTTATAAATACACTGAAATCGCCTTAATTTTTAGGGCGATTTTCTATTTAATGAAAATAAATCGGCAAAAGTCGACAAAAACAGAAAACAAAAAACGCTAACAATTTGATTTCTTATTTGTTAGCGTTTCGCTTAGTAGCGGGGGCAGGATTCGAACCTACGACCTCCGGGTTATGAGCCCGACGAGCTACCACTGCTCTACCCCGCAATATGACGGCGAAAATAAAGTTTTTTTTGTATGAAAATAGGATTTTTGTGATTTTTAAGTTTTTTTGATAATTAAATCTTAAATAATCCTGCTATCGCGTAATAAATAAATCCTGCAGGAATAGCAAACAGCATTGAATCAATTCTATCAAGAATGCCTCCATGTCCGGGAAGAATATACCCGCTATCTTTTTGATTGGCAAACCGTTTTACCATTGATTCTGCAAAATCGCCAAACGTTCCTGCAATGATAATTACAAAAGTAAATCCCATCCAAATATAGAGATTGTTAAGAATATCATTTTGAAAATAAGGTATTTTAATAAAGAACCAACTTGTTATGAGGGTGAATATCATTCCCCCTGCAAACCCCTCCCAACTTTTTTTTGGAGATATTTTGCTCCACATTTTGTGTTTTCCTAAAAGTGTACCAAAAACGTATGCTAATGAATCATTAACGCATAAAATAACAAATATCGCTACTACTATTGAAGTTGCATGCAAATTGATGCACCAATATTCTAAAAGTAATACAGGCATAATAATCCAAATTACCGGTATAATAAACTGTTGGGTAATTCGCTGCATACTATTTTTATAGGCAGGAAATTTTTGTACTAATAAAATATATTCTACAACTGCTATGAGCAGAAAAACAGTAAAAACCGCAAGAAGCGCATATTTTGAGCTAAAAAATGCAAAACATAAAATAGATAAATAGACTAATCCTGTAATAGAACGAATAAGTAATGTTTTCATTAACTTATTGAATTATAAGTAAAATAAAACGAGATTCAAAAGGAGAATAATTTTCTTCGCCTTTATCATTTACCGGTTTTGTAGGGGTAATAATCTCTACTAAATCGTATATAATTCCTTGATTTTTTTCTTGTTGTAATTGAAAAGCATCTTTTAGGTTAAACACTAAATTTTTTTCAAAAGCCACTACAATAATATTTTTTGTAATATTTCTTACAGATGGATACAGGGAGTACTTTTGTGTGAATAACATGCTTCCGGTTCTTGCAATCAAAATATCTGAGTATACAATTGCAACGTCCACCTGTTGGTGGGAATCAATACAGGTAATATAGTTTAAATTTCTTTTTGTGAGCGCAGGTGAGATGGAATGGTTGGTATTAAGAATAGTTGTATAACGCTGTCCTACAATTAGTTTATGTAAAATATCTACGAAATTATTTTTATTGCATACAATAAATTTTCCCCCTGCATTTCTAAAATTATTACAAAATTCAGCAAGTAGATTTTCAGGTTTTTCAAAAATATCGGCATGAATATCAATATAGGGAAATTTGCTTGTACTCTTTAGAGTAAGGGCATGGCGAATTTTTCTTCGCATGTTCTCTTTTGAAGTAGTATTTAATGTTTCGAAAGTAGATGTTACGCTCATTTATGCCATTTTTTTGGGTTTATAATTATGTTTTTCAATAAAAGTTTAAAATTTTCGGCAAAAATAACTTCTTTTTTTAATAGTGTGTTTGTGAAATTTTTTAGAATTTTGGAGACTGATACTTGGAGTCAATATGAATTAATCTTTTTCACAAGTAAAATAGATTTCTGTCTGTTGATATAAGATTTTTATTTTTTTTTTGCAAAATCAATTATTCTCTTACAGAACTTTTTATTTTCAATTTATCGTGTTCATTTTTTCGTTGGGCTTGCGCAATGGAGATACTTACATTTAGATCGAAACCAATGAGAATTGCCATGCAACTCCAATAGAGCCACAGCATAATAAGGAGCAAAGCGCCCATAGAGCCATATACTAAGTTGTAGGCAGAAAAGTTTGAAAAATAATAGTTTAACGCATAGAGTAAAATCACTAAAAGAATGGAAGAAAATAGAGCGCCGGTAGAGAAAAATTTGAAATACTTTTTATTATACGGCGCAAAATAGAATAACGCCGCCAAAAACAGATAAAGCAAAATAAATAAAATAAGCCATTTAAAAGTCGCAATGGCATAATAATATAAAACTTCTGAGCCAAAGAGAGAAACCGTTAGATAATTTACAAAATATGAGGCGCCAATAAAAATCACACACGTAGCAATAATTACTGTTAAAAATACTACAACCATCGCAAAACTAATGGGAAGTTGTTTGATCCCTTTGCGCTGCTCAATATCAAAATAACTTATATTTAAGGTAGTTACAATTGCATTCACACTTAAAAAAGTGAGATAGATACCCAAAGTTAATGAAAGATATAAAATAGTTCCGCTTTGGCGTTGAATTAATCCTGTAACGATTTTCGATACTGCGGGCCATAAATACTCAGGTACAGCCGCTTGCATAAAATCTAACAGATAGGTTTGCAATTGCGGACCTAAAAAAGACAACAACGCAATAAGCGCCATAACTAACGGAATAAGCGCCGTGAAGATATAGTAGGTCATCGCGGCTGCCCGTTGAAAGAAAATACCACGCACTAACGATTCACCAAAGAATTTCATCACATCCCAAAAAGGAATTTTTTGAAATCCGGGAATTACCAATCGTTTCATAAAGAGAATCATCTTATGAATGAAAGGACGTTGCGTAAAAATTACCAACCTTCTTCGCGCTTTAAAACTCATTTTAGGTCTCGACATTACAAAGCAATAAATTTTAAACTTAGATCCAAACTTTTAATATGGTGTGTCAATGCACCGATGGAAATGTAATCTACTCCGGTATTGGCATATTCTTTTATGTTGTTTAAAGTAATTCCGCCGGAAGCTTCGGTTTCATATTTACCATCTATTAATGTTAATGCTTCTTTTATGTTTTCCGGAGTAAAATTATCCAACATAATTCTATCTATTTTTCCATGTTTAACAACGCGTTTAACTTCTTCCATAGTGCGGGTTTCAATTTCGATTTTTAAATCCAAATCATTCTTTTTTAAATATTCGTGGGTGGCGTCAATTGCCTTTTCAATGCCGCCCGAAAAATCTATGTGATTATCTTTCAACATAATCATATCATACAAACCAAAACGATGATTTTCAGAACCGCCAATTTTTACCGCATATTTTTCAAGTTCTCTGAGATTTGGCGTAGTTTTGCGCGTATCTAAGATTTTTGTTTTTGTTCCTTTCACGGCATCAGCGTATTGTTTTGAAACAGTGGCAATTCCGCTCATCCTTTGTAAAAAGTTTAATAGCGTTCTTTCGGCGGTGAGCATACTGCGTGCAGATCCTTCTATTTCAAATACGATATCTCCCACTTTAATTTCATCGCCATCATTTTTAAAACATTTCATAACAATAGAAACATCCACTTGTTTTAATACTTCTTTTGCCACCCCAATACCGGCAATAATACCATTTTCTTTCACTAACAGTTTCATTTTTCCTTTGGCAGTTTCAGGAATTGATGCAAGTGAAGAATGGTCGCCACTACCAATATCTTCTTGAAGAGCGTTTTTTATTATTTCGGATAAAGTCATGAAATTAATTTAAAGATTTAGAATTTTAAGGTATCTTGTCTATTATTTATTGTTCACTAATCACTAATCATTAATCATTAATCACTATTTCAAGAATTCGTATTCATATATTTTGGGTTCTATTTTTTGTGCTAATATTTGTAATGTAAAACGTAAATTTTCAATAAGTTCGTTATATTTTTCGTCTGTGCTTTTGTTGTTCATTTTGCCTTTCTCATTTCTTCCTTGAAAATATTCGCGAATATCGTATAAACTTGCGTTTACATTGTAACCATCCCGTTCGTTTTCAAAATTTTGGTTATGATAATATTTCCACAGTTCGCGCCCAGCATCGAAAACCGATTTTGCCTCTGAAGAAAATTCTCGTTTTATGCAAAGCTTATCTTCTTCTTGTTCAAACAGGTTAGAGTATCCGTTTTGAATTATTTTTCCACTTATAAAACCAATCATAAAATGACTTTCAAATTTATACTTCGAATTTACTTCATTCTCTGTAAACGGTATCCAGTGGTTTACTCCGTGTTTGGGTTGAATATTGTTATTAAACAACGTGTAAGCAAGGCAATCGTTTTGAAACTCAATATCTTTTTTCCATTTGTTGTTAGGATACAAAAACTGGTCTCTATCGTTGAGCCAAGTTGCAGGGATAACTTTACGAACAGCAAAATAAACAGAAGTTTCAATTAAATTGGTAACAGTAATTGCAAATTTCGCTATTCCTTTTGCATTTCCTACTCCTTTTAATTGAGTTGAATGGTTGATATTCACATAATTATTGTGCTGAAAGTCATTTCCTATACAGCAAATAGCACCAATTTCATTACTTTTCTTATTATCAATATAATTTTTTAGCCAATCATTAATATATTTACAAGCAAGTCCATCTTGATATGTTTTTGTACCAAAATAGATCCCTTTTGCATCATAAACATCTACGATAACATTGTTAAAATGCTTTCCAAATTGTGTATCCCAAATTTTAAAACCAATTGGAAATTTTCCATTTACATTATCGAATGTGTTGGCAGGCATTACAAAACATTTCATTAGTTTTGCTAAAAAGAATTTTCTAAAATCTTTAAAATTAGGTGCAATTATTGCTTTTTGGGTTGAAAATTCACCGATTTTACAATCTGGTATTTCTGTATATATTCGAGTTAAAAATTGTACATAAATTTCTCTGCTTGCTTTTCCTAACTTTTCTAAATTTTTTGTATAAATATTCGTTTTATTAACATCAATTTTTCCTTTTTTAGAATCTCTTTTATTCATAGCCTCCACATACGGCGGATTGATGTAGATAACCAATTTCTTTCGTTTATTTTCGTCAGAAATAATACCAAAAAGTTCGTTGGGTAATTTTCCACCCTTTGAAACAGGTAGAAATTCATCGTTCAGAAAATCGAATTGAAAAACCTGTTGTTTCCATAGGTTTGCGCCATTTTCAATTCTATCACACATTACATCAACGTCTTGTTTATCAAGAGTAGATGCCCAAATATTATTTTTGTTGGTCAATCCGGCAAGCAGATTTCCGGTTCCTGCGGCGCAATCCCACACATAATATTCATCCTGCCAATCTTCGCCCAAAACATCGGCTAAATATTTTTGAGAAAGTTCTACCCAAATTTGCGGCGTAAAAAAACTGCCTTTCCGTTCTCTAATGGTAATAAAATTGTTTTTATCAATTCTCGTTTTTGTAATGCCAAATTTTCTGTCTGCAAAATTGTTTTTGATAAATTTTTTTAATTCGTGGTCATCTTTTTCGTAGTCAAATTGAATAACTACCTCGTCCGTCTTCGGCGTCCACCCCTCCATAAATGGAGGGGATTGTTTTTGTGAAATTTTGTTATAGATTAATTGAAATTCTCTTGTATTATGGTTTGATGGTGTTACATTCCAGTTAAAATCGTTTTGATAAAAAATATCTTGAATATCCGAATAGGGTAAAAAGGCAATTTTTTTGTAGTCGAAACAGCCAAGAAATGGGGGCGGCAAATGTTTGTCGAAAGTACGCGCTTTCCCGATGGTAAGAATAAGTTGGGTTATAGATTCGTAAATATCCGCATCTCCTTTTTTTGCTTCTGCCCAAAGAAGAGATTGGGTTTCAACAAGGGGGCATGCTAACAAGGGGGCTTGCCCCCTTGTTAATTCTGATGTTGGCATACACACGCAAAAGTCCACGTTGCCGATAATTTTCGAGCAATCGTACAGCCAAAAGTAGTCTTGCGATACTTTTGCTTTCAGTTCTTCTTCGCGGATGTTGGTGTATTTCATTTTAGTTACATATTTTTCCGATTTCCGTAGGCTGAAGCCTACGGTTAATTATCTTAATTCTATATTGTATGTGGGATTACAATATCATCGCAGTATTCGCATCTGTATGAGCGTTTTTCTGGGTCAACCAAATGGAAAACATGGTCGGTATAACTTTCCACAGAGGTAACACAGCGCGGGTTTTTGCATTGAATTACATTGACCACTTTTTCTGGCACTTTAAGTTTCACTTTTTTTACAATTTTTTCATTTTCAATAACATTAATTGTAATATTAGGATTGATTAAGCCAAGAAAATTAACATCCAAATCTATTTCGTTATTAATTTTAATAATATCTTTTTTTCCGCCCATTCTTTCGCTGTAAACGTTATTAATGAGCGCAACGGTATAATCGGCTTTATCTAATTTTAAGTAATAGAACAATTTAATACCGAATCCGGCAGGAATATGGTCAATAACAATTCCTTTTTCAATACTGGTAATTTGCAACATAAAATTTTTTAATAAATTCCTAATAGTTTTAATATTAATGCCATACGTACATACATTCCATTTTTTGCCTGTGGAAAATATTGGGCTCTGGGATCTTCATCCACTTCAATACTAATTTCGTTTACACGGGGAAGCGGATGCAGAATATAAGTTTGTGAACCGGCAAATTTCATTTTATCTTTATCTAAAATAAAACGGTCTTTCAATCTAATGTAATCTTCTTCATTAAAAAACCGTTCACGCTGGACTCGTGTCATATATAAGAAATCCATATCCTTCATATAGGGTTCCATTTTATCTGCTTCGATGCAGGGGATATTGTTTTTCTTGATAATTTCATCTCGGATATATTCGGGAACGCGCAGTTCTTCCGGTGAAATAAGTACTAACTTAACCCCTTCGTATTTGCTTAAAAATTTGATAAAAGAGTGTACTGTTCTTCCAAATTTCAAATCGCCGCAAAAGCCATACACTTTGTTTTCCACACTTCCTTTAAGCAATTCCACAGTAAGTATGTCAGTTAATGTTTGGGTAGGATGTTGGTGTCCGCCGTCTCCTGCGTTAATCAGAGGCATTGTAGTAAGCCATTGACTTGCTACGCGGGGCGCTCCTTCCTTGGGGTGGCGCATCACAGCAATATCTGCGTAACACTCAATAGTGCGAATAGTGTCTGCAATACTTTCCCCTTTTGCCACTGAACTTGAGTTAGGTTCGGAAAAACCGATGATAGATCCTCCCAGACGCAGCATGGCTGCCTCAAAACTGAAACGGGTTCGGGTGCTGGGTTCATAAAAAAGAGTTGCTAAAATTTTACCTTCGCAACTCTTATTAAATTTTTCTGGATTTTTTACTACTTGGTGCGCCAAGTCAAATAATTCGCGAAACTCTTCGCGTGTGAAATCTGATGGGTCAATTAAATGTCTTCCTTTTAACAAAATGAGCCTCCTTTTTTATATTTTTTACGAGGCAAATTAACATAAAATTTTAAATAATTGAAAAAAAGTTAACCAAAAAAATAATCTATTCCGAGACAAACAAAAAAAAATTATTTTTGCCGCCCCAATTGGGATACGTACTTTGACTTTATGTTTTTTGCCGGTGTAGCTCAGTTGGCCAGAGCAGCTGATTTGTAATCAGCTGGTCGGCGGTTCGAATCCGTCTACCGGCTCACCCTCACGGGAGGATTCCAGAGTGGCTAAATGGGGCAGACTGTAAATCTGTTGGCGACGCCTTCGGAGGTTCGAATCCTTCTCCTCCCACAAGAAATTTAAGGATT
>JGI24702J35022_10002984_pt1 | contig 10239 bp, 8 predicted proteins | sample TergutTh196P4_FD_35022 | JGI IMG/M metagenome (IMG submission 35022)
AAAGCAAAACGCGATTGTCCGCGGAAAGTTTGTCACGAAGGGAGTTTAATTGAAAGCCTTTTTCACCGATATGGTCAATGTCGATGATGAAATATTCGATATACCCGAAATTTTCAATCCGGCGGTAAGGAGGATTAAATATGCCGCAAACGACGTAGGGAAACTCCCGTTTCATCACGCCATACTGTTTCTTGTCGATAGTTTGCATAAGTCGCAAACGGTTTATCAGTGTCAAGGTCGCCTCGTCGGGCTGCCTGATAAGGTTGTAAAATTGTTGAATTTCAAGGGGATTCAACAAGTCGTCTTTCTGTGTGATGTGTTTCCCGAATGATAACATGTTTATTCGTTTTTAAATTTTTGAGCTAAATTTTGAGTAAAAAGATCGATATGCGTCAAACGAGCGCGTTCTACCCCGGCAATGGCAATGACTTCGCTAAGGTAGTCGTTGAGCGACTGAATGACTATCCGCCGCCCCAATCCTTCGAGCCAGTGCGAGCCGTCGCTTTTTAGCGAGTAATATTCTTCACCGATAATATTTTGCCTCGCCAGCGTCCACACTACATAGTCGACCCAGATACGGTATTTCTCTATCACATCATACACTAAAACGGGACGCCGGTATTCGTCACGATGCAGGATGCCGATGTAAGGGTCGATTCCGGCTCGGATGAGCGAGCCTTCGATTTTACTGTAAAGGACGCCGTAACCATAATTGAGCATGGCGTTTACAACGTCCATAGCAGGATGTTGCGTGCGAGCCTCAAAACGATAGCGTTGCGGCAGGAAGGTGTTCATTTGGTCGAAATAGATTTTGGAAACAATCCCCTCCCATCCACGCAGTTGCGCAGCGATGTCGGATACATTCTCGCCCTGCAATTCTTTCACTTTCTTGCGATAATTTTCCAAACGTAAGGCTACTTTTTCAATAACATCCTTCATCTCCGGTTGTGAAGCGGCGAATGTCCACAACAACGCCTGCTGATTTTCAATTTTAGAAGCGACAATACCGGTAATCCATGTTACAGCATTTTTGGAGTTTGAAAATTCGAGTTGTCCTTTTCGAATCGTTGAAATAGAGCCATACCGGTTACTCCATATCCTTCCTGCCGGATGACCGGATTTATCCATAAACATCACTTCAATCTCATTTTCAATAGCTAACAGTACTGCGTCACTGCTCACTTGTGCGCCGCGACTAATGAAAATGCTGCGTATGTCGGCAGGCGGAATCCGCTGTTTTCCGTCTTTGTGCACCACCATGAAGCAATCATTATCTTTGGTGAGGCTTGTTCCGAAAGTGTTTAATACCAAGTCCATTATAATAGTCAGGAATAGTTCTGTTTCATCTTTTCAATAATTGAGAGAAGCGTTTTTCTGATTTTCTGCGGTTTTACTACCACTACATCGTCACCATAAAATAAAAGGGAAGCATACAACTCATTGTTAGGTATGACATGAATTTTTACGGTAACATAGTCATTCGCATCTGAATTTTCAACTAATTTTTGTGAAGCATGGAGCGGTTTAGTTCTAAGATACCCCCATCTTTTTTTCGATACATTAAAGATAATATCTACCGGTTCTTCCCCTTGCGGGAATGTAACCCCGATGATATTGCCGAAATATTCGTTTTCAAAATCAATACCGGTATCCTGATAATCATCTTTCGTCGTTTCAATGGCTTCAATCCTGTCCAAAGCAAGATTATAAAGCATATTTTCATTTTCGTTCCAACCAAAAAGAAACCAGCGCTCGTTGTATTGCTTTAAAAAATAAGGATGAATTGTAAAAATAAATTCTTCATCAGGACTAAAAGGCTGGTATTTGATTCGCAGAACCGTTTTATTTTTAATAGCATTGAACAAAGGCGAAAAATAGGCTTTCCCGCGAAGCAGTTTGTTATCTCCAAAGCCAACAATCGGTCTTGCATATTGATCCTGCAAATGTAGATTTGAATTAATCCGCTCGATAACTTCTTCTACCCACACATAATTAGGATTATGTCCGTATTTACCAAATAATTCGACTACACCGAGTAACTTTTTTTTCTCCTTTTTCGTCATCATATGGTTGAAAATAGAGAAGTTCATATCGTCGTAACGGTAACGGACAGGATTAGTACCAAATAATTTTTCGACAGGCGCGCCCATTTCATTTATCAAAAATCGGATATCGGCAACCACTTGTTGAGCCGTAGCCGTTATTCCTTCCGCCTTTAAGGCTATGAGCAAATCTTTCACCGAATAGCCGCTTCTGTCTGTCAAGCAGTAGTCTATGATTTTATGACGAGTTTCAAATTTTTGTTTCATAGGAAGTTAAATAAATTATTAATAATGATTAATGATTAATGGCCTTTGATTTTTTTAAAAAACTCAACTACCCTTGGGTCGGTTTTAATCGCATAAGGGGGTATTTTGTTCTTAAGAACCAGACCCTCTAACGAGGTACACCTGCTCAGCGCTACATACACCTGGCCGGTTGCGAAAGCTAATGATAAATCAGCCAAGACATAGTTGAAAGTAAGCCCTTGACTTTTATGGACTGAGATACACCATGCCAATTTAATCGGATATTGCCAATACTTCCCGATTGTATTTTCCTGAATCTTTTTCTCTTTGACGTTCCAGATGTATTCGATATTGTACCAAAAGTCTCTATTCAAATCTATTTTCAAACCGGAATCAAGCCTGATAATGATTTCATTACTTTCCAATTCAACTACTTCGCCAAGCGAACCATTTACATACGCTCCGGATGAATCATTTTTGACTAACATCACCTGTGCACCCTTTTTCAACGTTAAAAACANCGGTGCAGGAAGNTCTTTTNGAGGAAAAANTCCCTGTATCCTGCCTTGAAACTGGTGAGGAACAGTCTTTAATTTTTCCAATTCAGTTTCGTTCACTCTTTCAACCGTAGCGTTATGAGTCGTTATGTACATGTATTTTTTCTTTGCATCGTTATTCCGAAAAGAAGGATCGTATCTTTGATTGAGCGTTTGCATGTCTTTAGGTGTTAAGGTATTATCTCTCACGCCGTTTAACATGCTTATAAAAGCCGGATCGGTTTGCCGGTAAATTTTTTGCAGCTCGATAAATGCTGAAATGTGTTCGAAAGCCCTGCTGCTGAAAAACCAGGGACTATCATAGCAATGCTGCAATATATCCCAATCACTGCCGCTCACAACCGGAGAGAGTTGAAAAGGGTCGCCAATCAATACAACCTGAACGCCTCCGAAAGGTTCGTTTTCCTTTCCCCTTTCTTTTCCTCTGAAAACCCTTAGTAACCGGTCGACAAGGTCGAGTAAATCGCAACGTACCATCGATACTTCGTCGATTATCAGCAGTTCCAAATTTCTGATAATTTCTTTTCTCGTCTCGCGATAGCCAAAAATATTGTAAATGGATGATTTATCCCTGTCTTCATTTGGCACTTTTGTCCGAAGCCGTTTGTCATCCGGCGGGAAAATGCTAATAGGCACTTGAAAAAACGAGTGTATCGTTTGTCCCCCTGCATTGAAAGCAGCAATGCCGGTAGGCGCTACTACCGCCACATTAATTTTTGACGCCTTAAATTTCTCAACTATGTATTTCAAAAAATAAGTCTTCCCCGAACCAGCCCGTCCGGTAAGAAATAACGATTTACGTTGCCTTAACACGATATCCGCCGCTTGATTAAATTCCGTATTTTCTGGGTCTATTTGCATAATTATTTGACATTAGTTGTATTTCCTGAAATTAACAAACCGGAATGTAGATGTTTTCACATCATTTTCCATCGTTGTGACCCTTTCGGTTGTAGCAGCGACGCAGGTAATGCCTTGCCTTTTTAAAACATTGACCATCGTAAAAGTGAAAGTCATTTCACCCATGATGTGGACAGTTAGCTTAGAGATGGGGCACGCCCCGTCTCTACAAATCGAGTAGATTTCCTGCAAATAATCATTACATACGGATTGGATATATTCAACACCACTGAAGGGATCGATATTAGGGAAAGGCAGGTCTATGACTTTTCCATACTCCTGGGCAGCAATTAGTTGCTCCGATGTCCAGTTGGAGGAGGGATGATTGGATAAGTTAATTAGCATAATGTGTTGTTTAATAGCTTAATAATTAAATAATAATCCTTTTCAAACATTTTTTTGAAGTCGTTATCCGATTTCTTACCATGATTTATAATATTCCTATTATTAGCTAATTGGATATAAGAAGGTCGTATATCTTTTATAAAATCAATTTTTAATATCTTATCTGTCAGTTCGTTATTTTGATTTAATATTTCATCAAACTTTTTAATCTTTACATCCATTTCGGAAATGCCTAATATGGCTGAAATAAACTTTCGAAAATCTACAGAGCGGGAGAATGGATTAAAATGATTTAGTCTATGACAAACTTTTGTTATTATTAGTTCCTGTCCCATGGTATATGCTTGTTGGTACATTCCATATTGGAATGCCCAATTAATAGCAGTTTCAATATTTTCTTCCGTTTTATAGGGTTTGAATACATCCAAAGCAATTTTTATTTTTGATAATAATTTTTTTTCTGCTGCTTGTAATCTATCCGATTTTATAGCAATTTCGAATTCTTTATTTATTCTATCAACATATTCACCTTCCTCTAACTCATAAATTCTACAGGTTGCAATATATTCATCTAATTTAGAAAACTCATTTTTTATTTTTTGAATTGCCTGCCCCACAGCCCCTTTTTTCCCTCCAGAAATAATCTGGGCAAAACTGCCCATTTTCCCAAATTGAATAAAATCATTAGCCGCTACAGTTAAATCTTGCAAACCTGAAATCGGTAAAAGATCAATAATCGGCGCTTCATTCGTATCCATATTTCGAGCTTCATAATTACCGTATGAAATATGTTTTATTCTAGCGTTTTTCAAAAACTTGGCATAATTGTTAAAAACCAGCACTAACATAGGTAAGTATCGAAAACTGTGAGTTAAATCGAAATATATTTCATCATCGTTTTGCAAAGTATCAAATAGGATATTGAATATTTCCCATGTTTCTTTTTCATCTTTTCCGTCAGGAATATCCAAGGCTACGGGTGAAAAAGGAAGCTGCATGTCTTCTATAACTTTTTCCAATCCTTTGTATGGAATAATTTCGTTTGCCGTAACGTGTTTTCTCTCGGTAATTGTTTTGATCCAATTTTCCGTTTTTGCTTTTTTTGTTAATAAAAATAAAGCGGTATCAGCAGCATCCCAATTTTTTGCTTTTAAATATTCCAAGGTTGCTTGTTGAATAAATCGGGTTTCGTTTGATATAAAATCATCTTTTTTGTATTTACATTTACCGTAAAAACCTGTACCTAATACTGAAATAAAAACTTTCCGTGCCATAATATTAAATTTCTAATTGTTGTTTTTTTAAATCCTTTGCCGTTAATAATCCTTTTATCCCCAAAATATTCATCCGCTTGTTGATTGCTTTCATGCGATCTTCATTAAAAGTTTTTTGCGAAAAATTAAGCTTTATAAAGATATACATATTTACCTGTATACCAAAATCTTTCGATATGGCTGCTAATTTGTACATGATTTGATCCAAGTAGTCTGCCACCGAAGTCATGGGTCTCGACAATGACCTTTTGCACTCTCCTACAAAGAGTTGATTTTCATGCGTCCAAATAACATCAATTTCATTGTCGTTTATTTTTTCGGAACCGTATCTGAAGAGTTTTATGCCACTGTATATAAATCCGTTTTTCAATTGTTTTTCCTTTTTTATGCGATTGAATATTTCACGTTCAAATTGAATCCCTATATTTTGTGTATGATTAGCGGTTTCTTCTATTCGTAAGCCGTATAGTGACAAGTATTCTTTCACGTTCAGCCTGTAATTCAATGGAATAACTGTTGATGTGAGTACATTCTCAATTGTATTTTTCCCTATAGGAATATAATAAAATTCCGAAGCAAGCGTGGAAAAAAAGGCGTAACAGCCAATCGACATGATTTTTGTTCCGCCGGTGAGGTTAACAATAAACCGGTCTTCTATCGCAAAATGTGCCGATTCGAGTTTCATCAGGGTGTCATTCAAATTCTCTTCAGAAACCTTGATACCGCGCACCGATTGTTCGGGAATGTTTAGAGCCTTCTCCAACCGAAAGCCGTTTCCACGCTTCATCATTTGTGCGGTAGTAATAAACAACAGCTCATCATACTTCCCCTCCATCTCTTTAATAAAAAGATAGCTGGGAAGCAGATGGTCGCTGATGAGGGAGATGAGGTAGGTCATAACTTTATTTAACTATTTCATTAAACCATAACAACGCTTTTTCCGCACCAATATATACTGTGATAGTTTTCCAAATCGTTGAGTCAAATTTTACCCATTCCGACTTTTCCTTTTTCTCCGGTTTCTGGAACAAGCGAATAAGTGTTTTTTTCAAATAGCCTTCTTGTGATTCAGGTAAGAGAGAGACCGATACTTTTTTCATCCATTGGTCGATACGATTTCTTGCACCTTTGAAATCATTTACTTTAAAATTGTCTTGAATATTCTTTTCGTCAAGAAACGATAGACCTTCTTCTATTTTTTTCAAAAGATTATCCTGTGCCAGTTTTTCATTTTCTTCTTTTATCTGTTTTAACACTTCTTCTATTCTATTTTGTTCTGCTATTCTTTGACATTCCAATTCTTTTTCTCTTTGCAATTTTATATCTGCAATTAAAGAATTAGGATTGTGTGTAGCATTTATCAAAATTGAGTATACTTGTAGAAATTCATTAAACGACTTTGCAGTTATAAATTCGTTCTTTGTTTTTACATTATCCATGTGCATATATTTAAATAACACATCTTCCGCTATAACCTCTTCTTTCGATATAGTAAAAAGTTGTACGATAGAATTATTCACCGGCCAATCTGATATTTTTTTTGACACAGCCTCTTCAAATGAGGCCATAAAATGAATCTTTTGTTGCTCTGAATATTGCGGTAACAGGATTTCTATTTTGGCTTTTCCAAAACCATATGGCTTTCCTTGCCCAATTTGATGAAAACAATTTTCTGTATTGTGGAATGTCAAGGCAGATAAAAGAGCGCCCAATTCTTCTTTTTTCAAATTGTGAAACCGTATCTTCCCTATGAAAACAGCGCCTTTTCCTACTGGCTTAATAATAGTATCCAAGTTAGGGTCTTCTTTTTCTTTTGCCCCCCATATATTTTTTCTAACCAAGTATCTTTTCCATCCTGATAATTTACCGTTATTATATGTATCATAATTTAATGTTGTCCCTTTTGAACCGTCTTGCTTAATATATATCGGGTAATAGGATGCTTTTGGACCTCCTAATGTGAGAATTACATTGTCGTCCTCTTTGGCGTTTTTGGAAAATGCAGCAGAAAATTGAACCCTCCCTTTGAGGGCTTTTCCATTATTAGTAAAACCAAACAAGCAATCTGCCATATCTTGCTTATTTTCTTTTCTATGATCCTCACTAAGGGTATCAAAAGGAGATTTATCATAGGGTAGTTTATATAAGAACGCTAAACCAATATCTTTAATTCTCCCCTTTTTGTCTTTTCTGAAAAATACAGGTATTCCTTCTTTCTCCAAAAGTATTTTTGCCCTTTCCCATTCCGGAGATTCTAAATAAATAAATTTGAAATGTTTAAATTCATTTTCAGAAAGTTCGATAATAGATTCTTTTTCTGGTTGCAAGAAAACAAATTCATAATATTTACCTGCGTTTTTTGTGAGTTGTTTCGGTCGAGGCCATGCCCATTTATCGGGTTGCCCTGTTAGTACTAATCTGCCGACAAACTTGCCATTACTTGAAAATATCAGTCTATTTCCCTTATATTCATTACAATATTCCGTATCATAATCAAATTTACTTTTTTCAAGTAAATCAAATTGCTTTAAAAGTTCATATTTGTAAATTGCAGTTTTAGGATCGAATTTTTTATTTGAAAGAAATATTTCTTTATTCAGATCAATACCTTTATTTTGAGAGAAATTATTTTCAAAAACAGGTTGACCTAATTTTTCATCTATTCGTTTATGACCTATCCTGTATGGTTTTCCACAATCTACAATGCTATATTCGGTTCCTTGCCTTTTCAAATAACCACACAAAAGGTTATTTTGTTCCTTCTTCATGGGATAGAGATTCTCATTATCCCATTCACGTTGGGCAAACATTGAACTCTCATCTAATCGAATCTTTCCGAAACTCATAATTTCCAGCACATTACGGATAGCTCCTTTGATGGAAGTTGCCGGGATGAAATAACGGCCATTGATGTTACTAAATGATTTATAGCTATCAGTTTGTTTCTCCGCTTCCTCTTTCGTATGTCCATTGCGAACAAAGATTGGTGTTTCTGCCGTAATCTTCAGTTCTATGGTTCCGCTTTCACCATCTTCAAATGGGATGTCGTGCGATATTTGGTCTGCCCACTCCGGAAAGAATACTTTTTCCGATAACGGCACAAAATTAAAGGGCGCTTTTATTGTTGCCATATTATTTTTCCTCCTTTACTTTTAATTCAATTTCAAATCCAACAAACACAAATGCGGCAGGCTGTAATACCTCCATGCCTTCGCAAAATTCATCTGCCTCAGGCTTCCAGTATTGCCTGAATTTTAGTTTTGTAACATTTATTCGATTTGGAATAAATGTTTTATCTTCATCACATACCCAATCTTCTGGCAGACTATTTAAATCATATTCTACAACAATGTGCTCGCCATCCACATATTTTATGCTGTACGATTTATTGACGCCTTCACTGAATAGTTGCCCTTCAATGATAAAAGGGTTTTTATCATCATTCATATCTTTCAAAAAATAGCTCACGTCCGAAGGCTCAAGATATACTTCCGGCACTTTACTGTTACTCAACCAAAGATACCCGATATATTCTTGCTCTTTGGGAATTGCTGTAATGTTAATTATTCTATTCATATTTGTATATTTCTTTTCCATTTTTTAAAATTTTTCCTGTAAAACATCCGTGACCACGGTTGATACCTCCGCCAAGCGGCAGCATCCCGGATGCAATGTCAATTAAGGCGTTTTCAAATGCTTGTTTGATATCATTGTCTATCAATGCCTCTTCATGTACCTTGAATGTTAGCGTGAAGGTTTCATCATTGCCATACGTTACTTCTTCCGCGAAAAGAAAGCCATCAATAGCACCGCCTGTGAAACGGTCGATCGAAACATGATTCAAAATTTTGGTATGTTCCTTCTCTCTTCTTAGCATTACATCCGAAATCAGCACGCTACCACGTTCTGCCAATTTTTCATTTTCAGAGGTATAGCCGAAGAGTGTCCTAACAGCAATATTTTGGCAGCCAACATGTTCCAAAATTTTTGATTGAATTGCATCCTTTTCTAATCCCCTTGTTATCACATCCACAAAAATATTTTTCAACTTGTTGTAATGAAACGCCACCCGGTGTGAAAAGGCGCCTTTGACCGAACTGCCGGGTATCAGGACACAATCTTTAATTAATGTAGGCGCTGAATCGGTTTCCCAGCTAATGACTTCTTCCATAACGGGGGTCATATCGGCCTTTTCATTGCCGAAACCGGAACCGAACAGGAAAAAATCGTCGGGCTTGAGCGCTAATTGATAGGTTACCCATTTCTCATCTTTCCCTTTATAGTCATCTACTTTATCGTTTCCAAAACCGTTTTCTTTCCAAAACGGATCGTTTAAGGAGGTTGTTTTCCCGATGTAAGCCTCTCTATGTTCCTTATTATTCAAGTCTAACACGGCATACAGACATTCTTTTATCTCAAACACCCCATGACCGGTGCGTGTACCCGAACCAATACATATGGTATCTGATGCAAGATGCGTGATGACCTCATCAAAGATTTTTACATTTTTCTGTGTTTCCGATAGCATTTCGATCTCGAAACAGAAACGGGTCCCTTTGAACACCACCTCTTCGTCAAACTTACCTCCTTTAACCGATGTGCCTCTTTCGTCGATACGAACATGCTGACGAACAGGCAAATTTTCAAAAAACTTTAAACAATCAATCTTTTCTTTTCTTTGATTGAGTAAAAGCCCATCAACTACTTCGCCTGCTTTGTTATATACAAGCTGTGCGGAAGAGAAGATGATCTGGGAGCCCTCGCCGGAACTCTCTTTTTGTCCTTTTCTGCCTCGTGGCCTCCCTTGTTTTTTCTTTTCCTCTTCAGTCATGTTGCATCCGAAAAATTTTTCCGCTTTATCACTATCTATGGCAT
>JGI24702J35022_10002985_pt1 | contig 10238 bp, 10 predicted proteins | sample TergutTh196P4_FD_35022 | JGI IMG/M metagenome (IMG submission 35022)
TATACAATCCATATCAAGCACAGAATGTACGGCAAAATAATCAGGGAATACACCGTGAGCAGCCGCGATTTCGACGACTATTTTCTGCGCGATTATGACCGCTATTTTGGTGTTGAATCACTCGAAACACGCAATCTTTCCGGCACACTGGTATTGAACGACCGCCATGCAGGCAGTATCCATCTGGCTTTTGTGTCGACTACGTTAGACGATTTATTACACGGCGGAACGGTGGAAATGCAGTTGTATTCCAACATTCCGCAACACAATATTAAAACATTATTTAGTAAATGAATTATGAAAAAGGTTAAAAATCACTGTTTTGTTTGTTTTTGGGTCATTGCAGTATGTGCAATTGCCGTTCAACCGTTTCTTTTCGGACAGGATTATCTGTCGAGAGATCGGGAAAACGAAATAAAAATGTCGGGACAGTATTATTGGGGCGAAGGTTCTTATTTCGTTGAAGACTCAGCAAAAATGTTCGCCTTGAATGAATTATGCAATTTTATCATTCAAGATGCTGTTGGACAATCAGAACATCAAGATGAAATACTCAAAGAGATAAAAATGGATGCTCATGTAGGTCGGTTGTTACAACAAGGTAAAATTAAAATATTAGCGTGGATTGCCAAAGACAGCGTACTGCTTACTGTTACTACTCAAAGACCCATAACGAGGTATGAACCTCAATCTGTTCCCGTTGCTCCTGCTCCTGTCGTTAAACAGAAGGAAGAATCTGTTTCTCAACCGAAAACAGTGCCAGCACTGGCATTGAATCCGGTTGCGACAGACAATCCTGTGTTGCGGAACTTGGTTTCCTGCAAGACCTATAATGATGTCAGACGCGTGGCAACGATGAATGGACTTGTCCGTGGAAGCACAATCAACAGTTCGGAAGGTTTTAGCAATCCTGAAAAATGTATTATTGCCGTATTTACTGTAAACGGCACATTGACAGCATTACTTGATACCGGCGACACTTCACGTACCGATTTGCTTTCGGGTACAACCATTCAAAATCCCGAACAATATTACAACAAGGATTCTTATTTTCTATGGTATTTACAACAGAAAAAAAATTGATATACAAATTAATATGACAAAACAAATCATCCTGCATTTTACCACATTCTTTTTTAGCAGCCTCTTATGCGCCCAAGCGTATGCACAGCATACCACCGAGTTCCTGTTTTCGGAAACAGCGCCCGATAGTCTCAGGAAAACCATGCAAACCAGCGCCGGAGCAGTGTTTGCAGAAATCAACAGCGCCTGCGACCAAAACAAAACAGGGCTTGTACTTTCACAAGCTCACGTCACAGAAGATGCAAGCAGGCGTATCCAGACCCTCTGGACAACCAGTCATTTCTACTGTACCGAAACGGGTATTAGCACGCGGGTTTTGAAATCGTCAAACGGCTATCAGGTAAGGAATATTCCGGTATTCATTGTGCAAGGCAATACACCTGAAGATCAGTATCAGGATATCGATTGAATTTACCGAAAGCGGGAAAATCAGCGATATGTATATTGCCATTGCTCCACACCAGTATTCCAAAATCATGGGTAACTCCAGCGAAGTGACCGACCTGCGCTACAGGCAAATGATTGTGGAGCTGATAGAAAATTTCCGCACGGCATACAACCGCAGGGATATACCGTTTCTGAAAGATATTTTCAGCGATGAAACCCTGATTATTACCGGCAAAGTGCTCTATCCGCAAAAAAGAGCCAATATTCCGGCTGCTTTTAATCAAACGCAAACACAGTATCTAAGCAATCTGCAAAAAGCATTCAATGCCAATGCTTATATCAATATTAAGTTCGACGATATTGCGGTAACACGGCATGAAGTTAATCCGAATATCTACGGCATTACGTTGAAACAGGAATGGAACGCTTCCGGCGGCTACCATGACGAAGGTTGGCTATTTCTAATGATTGACTATGAGGACGAAAACAATCCGCTTATTTGGGTACGCATTTGGCAGCCACTGATAGACGATAACACAGGTAAGGAAATTCATTACGATCCTGAAGATATTTTGGGATTGGGGCATTTTCCAATAAAATAAATAAGAGCAATTTAACTTCAAAAAAAATATGACAACGTACAAATTTATCAGGCATTTTGCCACCGTTATTGTGGGCGGTTTTTTATGCGCCCAAGCGTATGCACAGCATACCACCGAGTTCCTGTTTTCGGAAACAGCGTCCGATAATCTCAGGAAAACCATGCAAACCAGCGCTGAAGCCGTGTTTGCAGAAATCAACCGCGCCTACGACCAAAACCAGGCAGGGCTTGCGCTTTCGCAGTCTTACGTCACCGAAGACGCAAACAAACGTATCCAAACCCTTTGGACAACCAGCCATTTCTACTGTACCGAAACGGGTATAGCCACGCGGGTTTTGAAATCGTCAAACAGCTATCAGGTAAGGAATATTCCGATATTCTTAGTGAATGGCAATTCACCCGAAGACCAATACCAGGATATAGTGATTGAATTTACCGAAAGCGGGAAAATCAGCGATATGTATATTGCCATTGCCCCGCACCAGTACTCCAAAATCATGGGTAACTCCAGCGAAGTGACCGACCTGCGCTACAGGCAAATGATTGTGGATCTGGTAGAAAATTTCCGCACGGCATACAACCGCAGGGATATACCGTTTCTGAAAGATATTTTCAGCGATGAAACCCTGATTATTACCGGCAAAGTGCTCTACCCGCAAAAAAGAGCCGATATTCCGGTTGCTTTTAATCAAACGCAAATACAGTACAGCGTGCAAAACAAGAAACAGTATCTAACCAATCTGAAAAGAGTGTTTGAAAGCAATACGTATATCAACATTAAGTTTGATGAAATTGTCGTTACACGGCACGAAGGCAATCCGAATATCTACGGCGTTACGCTGAAACAGGACTGGAACGCTTCGGGCGGCTATCACGACGAGGGGTGGCTGTTTTTGATGATCGATTACGAAGATGTAAACAACCCCCTTATTTGGGTACGCACCTGGCAGCCACTGACCGACCCGGGCACAGGCGGTGAATTGCGCTATTCAACAGAAGAAATTTTTGGGCTGGGAAGTTTTCCTGTGAGATAGGTTTGAAGATGAAACATTGTTTGATTTTTCTGTTATTTGAATTGTGTGGAATGGTTTGTGTCTTTTCACAGGGCAACTTACGGGAGTTTATTGTTGAAAAGGACGATAATCCGCAAGTTTTCTATAAGGGTCAAGGTTGTACGCCCAATGATGGAGTGATTGTGTTTTACACAACTATTCCTGATCTGAAATTCAGTATGCCCGATACACCGAACCGACTAAAAAGAATATCCGCTTTCGACAGGGGAAACAACTGTTATGTGCTTTGTGTACAGCCAACCGATACAAAAATTGGAGGTATTATGCAATATTCGATTGCTATAACCGGCAGTTCATATAAACCTATGCCTGCTTTTATGGTGAACAGTATTACTGCTGGAGTGGCGCAGTATTTCAAGATAAAAATTGAAGAGGATTGGAATCGCACTATTGAGAGTTTAAAAGAAGAAATTGCCAAACTGAAAGAAGAGAGCGCCAGGATAGCGGCTTCGCAAGCACAGAGAACAAATCAAAATAATAATTCCAATAATATTAGCCAAAACAGAAATTCTTCTTTTAATCCAGCTTATACAGAACCCTATAAATATCAAACAACCTTTATCGATCTTCCATTTGAAGTTTCATTGAGAGAATCTCCAAATGTCAATTCGAGAGAAATATATAAATGTCCCAAAAATGCAACTATATATGTGATAGATGATAACAACGTTGCTTTTGCAAAAGTATATGTCAATGAATATACTGGATATCTATCTAAGAATACCTTAAAAAGAAATGGTTATACTTCTTCTTCCTCCTCCTCAAACAATAATTCTAAAAATACCTATTTGTTTCAAACATCATTTAATGATCCTTCATTTGAGGTTCCATTGAGAGAGTCTCCAAATGTGAATTCGAGAGAAATATACAAATGCCCCAAAAATGCATCAGTTTATGTAATTGATAACAAGGGTGACATATATTTTAAGGTAAATGTGAATGGGCATGTTGGTTATGTGTCGAAAAAAAATCTAAAAAGGCAATGGTAAATAAAAAACAAGAAATGATTTCATATTCCAAGCAACCGCTTCCTGCACTAAAATACATTTTACTGTTATTGAAATTGTGCAGTACGATTTGTGTCTTTTCACAGGGTACTTTGCGAGAGTTTATTGTTGAAAAAGACAACAATCCGCAAGTTCCGCAAGTGATCATCTATAGGGGCTGCACGCCCGATGACGGAGTAATTGTGTTTTACACAACTATTCCGGATTTGAAATTCAGTATGCCCGATACGCCAAGCCGTCTAAAAAACGTATCCCCTTTCGACAGGGAAAACAACTGTTATGTACTTTGCGTACAGCCAACCGATACACGGATTGGTGGTATTATGCAATATTCGATTGACATTACCGGTAATACATTCAAACCAATGATTGCTTTCATGGTGAGTGGTATTACACCCAGTGTTGCACAGTATTTCAAGATAAATCCAACCAATCAGCAGGAAAGAGAAGAAGATAATGAAAAGGGGGGTGTGTTTTCTGCAATGACTTGGTCTCAGGAAGGCGCGAAAAACAGCAAAGAAGGTAACTTTTCGGAGGCAATACGCTGCTACAGCAACGCACTTGATATAAACCCGAATATGAGCGATGCCTGGTACAATTTGGGTATTGCCTATGGACGAGAAAAGCAAAAGTCTGAAGCATTGGAATGTTATCAAAAAGCAGCGCAACTTGGAAATAAAGACGCTCAGAAACTTTTGACATTGATGGGCAAAAGATGGTAATTAAAAATAATATAAATGAGTAATAACTTGATTAAAATCAAAAAATATGTTTAAAAATTTCAAATTTAAAAACCAGTGTATCAATACACCATGGAGAGTAGAGACCATTACAAAAAACACGGCGAGTTCGAAAAGCCATATGATTAGAAGAAACTTTTTATTGTTTATCTGCATTCCACTATTTTTTGCTTCTTGCAGTACGGCAAAAATTTATACCCGACCGGATGCAAAGTCTTCCGTAATGAGTCATAAGACACTTGCAATTTTACCGCCAAGGGTGCACATTGAAGCTAAGACAAAGGATAACCCTGAAAACAGGCAGGCGCAGGAAATGGCAGAAACCGTTAATGCGCAAAACGAAATTTACAGCAGATTGCTCAGGTTTGTACAAGCAGGGAAAATACATATTGATATTCAGCCGATTGAAAGAACGAATGCTACATTTTTAGAAACAGGATATCCTTATGACATGCCGCCCGAAGAGTTGGCACAATTGTTGGGCGTTGATGGAGTTTTATACACCGATTGTGTATTTTCATCAAAGCATAACGTCGGTGGAGGAATAGCATTCGCGATACTATTTTTCCCTTATGGAACGACTTGGGGAATTATGATGGCCACAATGCCCACAAATTTTGCGGATATAAATATGAAGTTATATGACAGCACAACAGGTTATCTGCTTTATAGTTATAATAACAAATTTAGCGGATTAAACACCAAATATATTGTTTTGGTTGACGGTGCAACGAAAAAAATAGTAAAAAAGATGCCTTATTACAGGAAATAAGTGTTTAATACTGAATAAAAAAAGGTGCACATGAAACATTGTTTTATAATATTGTTACTTGAGTTGTGTAGTACGGCGCTGGTACTGTCACAAGGTACTTTGCGGGAGTTTGTTGTTGAGAAGGATGACAGTAAGCAAGTTCCGCAAGTGATTTATAAGGATAAAGGCTGCACGCCTGATGATGGAGTAATTGTGTTTTACACAAGTATTCCGGATTTGAAATTCAGTATGCCCGATACGCCAAACCGGCTAAAAAACGTATCCCCTTTCGACAGGGAAAACAACTGTTATGTACTTTGCGTACAGCCAACCGATACACGGATTGGCGGTATTATGCTGTATTCGATTTCCATTACCGGCAATGAGTACAAACCCATATCTGCTTTTATGGTGAGTGGTATTACATCCGGTGCTGCACAGTATTTTAAGATAAAAATAGAGGAGGACTGGAAGAGTGCATTTGAGCGTTTGGAAAAAAAAATTGCCGAACTGACAGGAGAAAACAATGAGGTGGCGAGTCGTTCGGATGAACAGAATTTGATTACTGATCATAAAATCGTTGAACAGGTCATCGAAAAAACACCTGAATTAGTGATAGCAAACAGTGGGGGCAGAGGACGTAACGGCGAAGTGTCCAATCCCGACGGGATAGAATTGATTTATGTGGAAGGAAAAGGCGGTATCAAAGATTTTTACATCGGCAAATATGAAGTAACCCAGGAACAGTGGATCGTCGTTATGGGCAGCAATCCCAGCCGTTTCAAAGGCGATAATCTGCCTGTAGAAAGTGTAAGCTGGAATGATGTTCATGAATTTCTATCCCGACTGAATGAGCTTACAGGACGGAATTACCGCTTGCCAAGCCAGGACGAATGGGAGTTTGCCGCCCGGGGAGGAACTGCAAATCGCTTTTGTCCGGACGGATGCAAGTATAGTGGCAGCAACAAAGCAAGTGATGTAGCTTGGTATTTTAGCAATAGTCGCAAGCGTACACACCCGGTAGGTACAAAGCAACCTAATGAGTTGGGTGTTTACGATATGAGCGGCAATGTCTGGGAATGGTGCGAAGATGGCAATCGCTCTTCACGTGTAATTCGCGGAGGCAGCTGGAACAACGACTCCTACTGTAGTGTAGCATACAGCACATCCACAGACCTCAATAATCGCTATAATAATATTGGTTTTCGCGTGGTTCTCCCTTAGTTTGACTTAATCATTGAGAAAAAATGAATAACTGAATGGAAAAATAAATAAAATGAATTGATATGAAAAATTGTCTGATTATATTGTTATTTGAACTGTGCAGCACAGTATGGGTGTTTGCACAGGGTACTTTGCGGGAGTTTGTTGTTGAAAAGGACGATAATCCGCAAGTGTTCTACAGGGGGCAAGGCTGTACACCCAGTGATGGGGTACTCGTGTTTTACACAACTGTTCCGGATTTGAAATTCAGTATGCCCGATACGCCAGGCCGGTTAAAAAGAGTATCCCCTTTCGACAGGGAAAACAACTGTTATGTGCTTTGCGTACAGCCAGCCGATACAGGAATTGGCGGTATTTCGCAGTATTCGATTGCCATTACCGGAAATGCCTACAAACCGATGCCTGCTTTTATGGTAAGTGGTATACAGGCAAGAACAGTACAGTATTTTAACATAAAAATGAAAGATGACTGGCAGGAAGCGTTTGAGAGGTTAAGAGAGGAAATTGCCGCGATAAGAGGCGAAACCCGCGGCGTGGCGAGTTCGGAGGTACAGAATGTTAATGCTGAAAATAGAACTGTTGAACCAGTCGCAGAAAAAACCTCAGCGTTAAACAGCCAGCATAATGGCGAAGCCTTTAATCCGGATGGCATAGAATTGATTTATGTAGAGGGGAAAGGGGGCGTTCAGGATTTTTACATCGGAAAATTCGAAGTGACACAGGCGCAATGGAAAGCCATTATGGGCAATAATCCCAAAAAAAGTTTTAAAGGGGACTTATTACCAGTTCAAAAGGTAAGCTGGAATGTTGTACAGAAATTTATATCTAATTTGAACAGGAAGACAGGCAGGGAATACCGATTGCTGACTGAAGTCGAATGGGAATATGCAGCACGAGGAGGTAAGGAAAGCAAGAATTATGTGTATAGCGGCAGTAATAATCTGAATGATGTCGCATGGTTTTACAGTAACAGCAGTAATCATCCACATGCTGTTGGCACAAAATCACCTAACGAACTGGGTATTTATGATATGAGCGGAAATGTATGGGAATGGTGTGCAAATCAACTGTTCCGTGGTGGCGCCGGTAATCAGAACGAACAAAACTGTCTGCCGACCAGCCGCAATAAAAGTGGTAAAAACTATAGCCACGCGTTTCTTGGCTTCCGTCTTGCTCTCACTCCTCAAAAAAATTCGACAATTAAAGAAGACACGAATGTCCAAAGCATTAAGGATAGGGTGACGGATAACGCCGTCACCGTTCCCACAGTACCGTTTGATGCCAATCCGGACAGAATAACGGGAACCAGTGGCAACGGACGTAACGGCGAAGTGTACAATCCCAACGGGATAGAATTGATTTATGTGGAAGGAAAAGGGGGCATCCCGGATTTTTACATCGGAAAATTCGAAGTGACACAGGCGCAATGGAAAGACATCATGGGCGAAAATCCCGGCAAAAGTTTTAAAGGAGACTTATTACCTGTTCAAAACGTAAGCAGGAATGATATAAGGAAATTTCTATACAATTTAAATCAGAAGACAGGCAAAAATTACCGCTTGCCAACTGAAGCCGAATGGGAACATGCGGCACGCGGAGGCAATAATAGCCGGAATTACATGTATAGCGGCAGTAATAATCCGGATGATGTCGCATGGTATGCAAGCAACAGTCAATGGCGTCCGCGCCCTGTTGGCACAAAATTGCCCAACGAGCTGGGTATTTATGATATGAGCGGAAATGTATGGGAATGGTGTGCAGATGTTACTAGCGTCAGGTGGTTCCGTGGTGGCTCCAGTAATCAGAACGAACGAAACTGTCTGCCGACCAGCCGTATTACAACCAAACGTTCGAAATATCGTAGCAAATTCGTTGGCTTCCGTCTGGTTCTCATCCCTTAACATAATTGAAGATTCAAGTTACAAAAAAGTTAAAATCATTTTGAAAGGGTATACTAATAACGAAGCAGCGAATGATAGATTTTAACGAGTCGGCTTCAGACGACAATAAAGAACGCCAAATAACTATAGGTTTAATTTAATAATTGAAATTTAGAGGTTGCCCGACACGAATCAGGGCTTTAAAAATGGAACAACAGTTCAGTAATTTAAACAGCGTAATGGAGACCGGAGACCATTTCAAAAACGGAGCGAGTACGAAAAGCCAAATGAGTAGTAGAAATATAATTTTTAATTTTTAGGAGGAAGGACTAATGATGCAAGATTTTAAAAAACCCTTAATTGTAATTTGTGTCATCGGTGGAGTATTGATGGTAATTCTACCTGTTGATAAGGAATTTTTGAAGTACGCTCTTTTTGTTGTTTTGGGCGTTTTTGTCTTATGGTATATTTTTAGAAATAAAGTTGGCAGCGATAAAAATAAACAATTTCAAGATAAAATGGATGAACTTGGTTATACTAAACGAAAAGTAGTTTATGATTTTTTATCATCAAACATACAAAATGAGGTAATTGGGCTTAAATACTGGTGGACTGTCGGTATATGGCTTAATTATAATGAAAAAAAGATGATTTTACGGACAGAAAGAGAAAATTGGACAGCAAAAGTAATTCGATTTAGTAAAATTCAGAGTGTAGAAATGATAGAAGACGGATACACAGTAACATCCGGATCAGCAATTGGGTTTGGAGGAATAGCAGTTGGCAGCGCTACATCAACATCATACGTTAAAGGATTGAAAGTAAGGATAGTAACGGGAGACATGAACACTGGTACCGAGGCTTACTTTATCAATCTTTATGATCCGGCATGGGGCGCAAAATTTGACAAATCTGATCCGAGATATAAGTCTATCCAGGAATGTGCACGTTCAATAGCTGATGAGATCATTAATATTATAAACTATCAATGATCATATTATCGTTATGAGAATTACGGCTTACTTTAAAAATGATAATAACAGATCGGAAATCAAATGATTTCAAACGTTTATTGTGGTTATGAATGTTGAGCCTAACTCTACATAAATATAATTTTTATCCCGCTGGCGCGGATTTGCAATCCGTGTCTTGCATAATGTAGCAGGCAACACACCGATTGCAAATCGGCGCGAGCAGGACATTTTAAAAAAAACACACCAATGCCTTCCTGTCACAGTTGTTTCATAAACTGTTATGGTGAAAACATGCGTATATTTAAGAGTTAGACGCAAGCGGAGCGACAGTGTTGTCGACAAAGCAGTGAAAAAATATTTACAGTATCAAAAAAAAGTTATATCTTTGCAGCATTAATTCAATAATAAAATAATTTAAAATGAATACGATAACAATTGAAGTAAACAAATATTCCAACGAATGGACAAAATTAAAATCCTTTGTTGAAACGTTGGGATTAACCATAAAGGATTTTGAT
>JGI24702J35022_10002987_pt1 | contig 10236 bp, 10 predicted proteins | sample TergutTh196P4_FD_35022 | JGI IMG/M metagenome (IMG submission 35022)
TGAGTTGGGCAGCATTTTCCTGAACCAGCATTTTAATCTGTTCATTGCTAACCCTCAGAACAGCTTCAATACCATTATCGGTAGAGGCAAGCTCAATATTTACTCTTCCAAGATCCGGAGGGTCAACAATAAGCACTGCTTTTGTATTTTCCCCTAAGCGGACAAATCTAACGACATTAGCAATACTTTCGGTAAAAGCCGGACGCCCTCTGTTAATAAGATTCATTTGCTGNGAGTCCGCTAAACTTTTTGTAGCGTCATTACTTAGTAAAGAACGCTGCTCGTTTATTCTATGCGTAAAATCCTGAAACTCCAGGCGATTTTCGGCTGTAGGCTTATCAAACTCATTCTCAGTAGATACATTTACTTCTTTGTTTAGATTATTCTTATTTTTAACATCAAATTTGTCGTTATTACTCAATTCATCATCGTTAAAACCTGGGACGTCATTTTCGAAGTTTATTGTTTTGGGGGCATTATTCTTTTCTGTATCAGGAGTTTTAACGGGTTCAGTTATTTTCTCCATTGTATTTTCCTGTTCATTAAGAGCAGATGATTGCGGAGCTTTTTCATTCGGTTTTGTATTTAATTTTTGGTCACGTTTCCCCGGAACCTTGACCATTTTTTGGTTAATATCAGCATACGCCGGATTATCTGGCTCTTCACTGATATCAATATCATTCTTCTCATTGATTGTAAATGGTTTGTCAGGATTATCGCTCTTTGGGATATTTAAGCTGACTTCCTCATCTTCTTCGTAACCAAGAATAAATGATTCATGTAAAACAACTTCCTTATGGTCAGTTTTATCATCCATATTTAATAAAGCATTCGTATTGACAAGCGCACTTTTGTCATCAATTTCCACATTCCGGTCGTTTTGAGTAAAAGGTAAATCCCTGTCAACAGAAATACGCTCTTTAGTTGCGGGGGGAGCGTATAAGGCGGAAGAGTCGGATACATTCTCGTAAAACTCTTCATCAGGACTTAATGGAATAGGAAATACTTCATCTTCAGTCATTATATTTGAATATGAAGCATCATTTATTTCATATTCCTGACTGTTAGTTAAATCAGTATTTATTAAATCACTATTTGTCAAATCACTTTTTAATTCCACTTCTGGATTGTTTATGCTATCATTTTCCAGGTTTTCAACAATGGCAAAAGGCGCTGCCATTTGAAGTGCAACATATAATAAATTGTCATCATTTAAGCCGGCATTTTCCTTCTCTTTTTCAATAACATTTTCAACTACAGGGATTGATTCTTCAATTAAATCAGATGAAAAGTTTTCGCTCTTTACGCCTATTTTGCGTTCCGGCGAAATAGGGTTATCAATGAAAACAGGTTTTTCTGCATCGACAGGGGGCGTTTTTGTAACTAAACGAGAGTCTTCTGTTTTCAGAACGCTCGCAAATTCTTCAAAAGAAACGCTATTTTTTGTTTCCTTTCGCGTACTTATCATATTATAGTTAGGAATGAATAAATCTTTAGCTGACTGTATCATAAAAATATCACTCGCCTGTTTTATTATTATGGGTTTGCAAGGTCTTCGGTTATTCTTGCCGCTTTTACAGGATCCATTTTTTCCAATATGGAAGCTCGTGTATCCTGCGGTAATTTTTTCATCATATCCACTGCCAGGGAATTGGGAAGCTGTGCCATTATCTGCGCGGCTCTGCGCGGGGACATATCACGGTACGTATTGGTCAGTTCCCTTATTAATTCTGCTTCTTCAGCAGTAGCTTCACTCACTCTTACGTCTTTCTCTTTTTCCAATAAATCAGCTTCCTGCTTATTAATTCTTTGCCGCCTTTGTTCAATGTCGCTTGATAATAATTCAGATTGACGGGACATCGCCATCAATTCTTTTTCCTTAATATCAAGCCTGTCCTGCCATTGTTGAAGCTCCAGTTTGCGGCGTTCCGCTACGGTTAAAGTATAAATTTCCGGAACGTCAAGATACTCCACGAGATAGTCTCCGATGAAAGGAATTTTTGGGGATAATTCCCAAACATATGGCCGGACGTCAATATATCCGCCAACATGCATTCCTGTTATAACGCCGGATAGCAGCAAGATTAAAAGAAACAGGTATTTAAACTTACTACGCTTCTTTGGCTTTTTAGAAATTTGAGCTGCCGAAGAAATCGAAGCGTCATTATTGACATCTTCGTCTTCAATTATGCCGCTCAACTTTTCCGTTCTCTCCGCCGGCATCCTGTTTCCCCCTATTCATCCTGCAGCATTGCCAAAATTTTCTTAACATAGTTTTGAGTTTCCGCAAAAGGAGGAACTCCATCGTACTGAACGACTCTGCCTGGACCCGCGTTATAACCGGCAAGCATTTTTACAATATCTCCGTCAAATGTATCGGATAATTGAGAAAGGTATTTTACCCCCCCGCGAATGTTTTGTTCAGGGTCCCATGCATCAGTTACGCCAAGCATTTTCGCAGTCTGAGGCATAAGCTGCATTAGCCCCATTGCTCCTTTGTAAGAAAGAGCGTTTGGATTATTTGCCGATTCCACTTGTATAACTGCGCGGATTAAATCTTCATCCACTCCGTATTCTTTGGCATAACGCGTTATATATTTATCCCAGTTGGATTTGTCGACATTTCTTTTTGCGCCTGGTATTTTTGCGCCGCTTGTTTCAAATGAGTCAATATTCAATTTAGGCAGACTATTACTCTTGTTAGTTTTTTTCTCTTCTGTCTCCAGAAGATCAATAAAACGCTCCTTTTTTTCAGGATTTATCTCAATTCTCGTCTCAAAGTTTTGGAAAGAACGTCCTTTTCGTTCTATTTCTTCAATGCGCCCAAGAACTAAACTCATGCTTATCATATCAGGCTTCATGTTTACACCTCCTTTGGAGTAAAGCGGACACTTGCAATATCGTCAATTTCCTGTTGCTCAATAAACAGGGCTTCCATATTCCATGTTTTAACCAGATTATCTATATGTTTGTCTATTATCTTGACATCTTTATGTTTTTCTATCAGCCTGTTTTCAGTGTCCGCTATCATTTTGCGCACCGAATTCAGTGACACTGATTCCTTATTTATATTCTTGTCTATTACATCTACTACCTGACGATGAAACCAGATCTCTTGCGTGGACAGGACGGCGCCTTCGCTTACTGTCAGAAAATTGTTAAAGGCTGTTTTCTTCTCAGTATTTAAAAATGAGAGTTTATTTAACAGTCCTTCTTCTTCATTTCGTTGAGAACGAAGACGAATTTGCTCTTCTTCACGAAGTATTTCCCTGGTTTTTAGAATGCGGTTAAAACGATCTACTTTGGGAATCATTTTTGCGCCTCCTGTTAATTCAGTTATCAGTTGGGAGCTAATTGTAGCAAGCGTTTTTTTGTCTCTGCAAAACTTGACTTTTCTTTAACTTCCTGCATTAAAAATTTTCTTATAGGTTCTAGATTCTTTATGGACCAGTCTATTTTGGGATTGGAACCTGCTTTATAAGCGCCAATATTAATAAGGTCTTCCGCTTCCTCGTATATTGCCAATACTTCACGAACACGTCCCGCTGCCGCGTTATGTTCTTCAGAAACGACATTAGGCATTACTCTGCTTATGCTATCAAGTGAATTGACCGCAGGATAAAAACTTTTCGCGGCAATCTTACGCGATAGAACGATATGTCCGTCAAGCACCCCCCGCACAGTATCCGCAACAGGTTCGTTCATATCGTCTCCTTCAACCAGTACCGTATATATTCCTGTTATGCTCCCATACTCCCCAGCGCCGGCTCTTTCCAACAGAGCGGGTAAAAACTCAAAAACTGAAGGCGTATACCCTCTTGTCGTTGGAGGTTCACCTATAGCCAGGCCGATTTCCCTTTGAGCGCGCGCTACTCTTGTAATTGAATCCATCATGAGAAGGACATTTTTGCCGCTATCCCTGAAATATTCGGCTATCGTGGTGGCTGTAAGGGCGGCGTTAAGCCTTATTAGCGCAGGTTGATCGGATGTAGCGATAACAACAACGGAGCGTTTAATTCCTTCTTCTCCGATATCCTTTTGTAAAAATTCGCGGACTTCCCTTCCGCGTTCTCCGATTAAACCTATTACATTGACATCCGCTGTCGTATAGCGCGCCATCATCCCAAGCAAAGTGCTTTTTCCAATTCCTGAGCCTGAAAAAATCCCGATTCTCTGACCCGAACCAAGCGTAAATAGCCCGTCTATTACTCTGACGCCAACCGAAAGCGGCGTTTCTATCATTTGCCTTTTAAGTGGATGAGGAGGGTCGGCATGAAGCGGGTAAAAATCGGTAGTTGCAATAGGTCCCTTGCCATCGAGAGGTTCTCCCATCCCATCAAGAATCCTGCCAAGTAAAGAATGTCCAACTCCTATACCCAAAGGCTTATCTGTCGAAATCACCTCGCAGCCGGGTCCAATTTCTCTTAAGCTGCCAAGAGGCATAAGAAGCACGCGGTTTTCTTTAAACCCTACTACCTCGGCGTCGAGTCCAAGCGAACTATCATCGCGAAAACGTATTTTACAAAGATCGCCAACCCTTACATCAGGTCCCTGAGATTCCGCAATTAAACCGACTACCTGAACAATTCTCCCGTTAACTTTAATAAGTTGAAGGTTTTCAAGCCGCGACTCTAAAACTTCAATGAGCGGGGCGCTCATTCTTCAATGGCTCCTTTTTTCTTTCTTTTGGTTTTACTTTTTGTTTTATCTGGTTCAACCGTTGATTCTTTTGAAACTTCACGGTATAAATCCGCTATCTGTATTTCAATTTGTTCCAACTGCAAACGCCATCTTGCATCGTATATACCAAGATTAGTTTCTACAATGCAGCTGCCGCGTTCAACACGGGCGTCAGGCAAGAATTCAAGGTGTTTTATTCCTCGTAAAGATTCCGTCATTTTATCTGTTTGAAATTGAATGTTTCCTATATCAAAAGGAGAAAGGTATATTAAAATCCGATTCTTATCGCTGACGCGCTCCATAATTCCTTCGAGAACCATGCGGGCTGTATCCGGATTCAATTCGACTTCACGATTCAGCATAGCGCTAAGCGTTTCTTTCCATAGACGCAACAATCTTGCGTCATTCAGTTGTATAAGTTCTTTAAAATTATTCTCTATTTCCGCATGAATTTTTTCGAAAATAGAAATAATATCCGCAAAACGAGCTTTATATTCTTCTTCCACTTCAGCTTTTGCTTTTTCCAATCCTTCATTTTGCCCTTTAATGAACCCTTCGGAATAACCTTTATCAAATGCTTCGGAACGGGTTTTTTCGGCTTCTTCAAGGATTGTGGAAGCTTCCAACCTTGCTTCCTTTGTAACTGTTTGCCGCTCAATTTCAAGTTTACTCTGCATTTCAGCTTGAAGTACAGTCTCGCGATTTACCAGTTCCAGTTCCGTCTTTTTGAATTGTGATGACAACTCTTCGTAATTATTCATCGACGATTCCAGTTTGTTTGCAAGAAGTTTAATTTGAGATTGCAGCGAGCTTATTTTATTTTGAGCAAGGTCAAGTTCATTTTCATGAGAGCCCTTATCAAAAGCGTGTTCATTTTCTAAAAGCTTGATATCTGCCATCCCAACGCGGACAGCCTCAGGAAGAACTTTAACAGCTCGTATTACATTACGGCGAATGTTGTTATACAACTAAATCGTCCTCTCCACCTGTTGAAATCACTATTTCACCGGCCTCCTCAAGCGAGCGTACGACGTTGACAATCTTCTGCTGTGACTCTTCAACATCCTTAACCCGGACAGGCCCCATAAAGTCCATATCTTCTTTGAGCATTTCAGCCGCGCGTTTTGACATATTCTTGAAGAACTTATTACGAAGCTCTTCCGTGGCGCCTTTAAGCGCAAGACCAAGCTCTTTAAGCTCAACTTCCCTGAGAACTCTTTGAAGCGAACGATCGTCAAGACGGATAATATCTTCAAATACAAAGAGTCTCTTCTTGATTTCTTCAGCAAGTTCGGGATCGTTTTCTTCCAAATATTCCATGATATTACGTTCCGTGGCTCTATCCGCGCTGTTTATTATTGCAACTACCGCATCAACACCACCCGCAAGCGTAAAATCCTGCCCCATAACCGAACTAAGTTTACGTTCAAGCACTCTTTCAACCTCTCTCAGTATTTCAGGCGTTATTCTATCCATTTTTGCTATTCTTTTAGCCACCTCAGCCTGCATTACAGCCGGCAATCCGCTGATTATCAAAGCAGCTTGCGGAGGCTCCAGATATGACATAATGAGAGCAATTGTCTGCGGATGTTCCCCTTGAATGAAACCCAATACCTGCTGCGCGTCCGTATGGCGCATGAAATCAAACGGACGCACCTGAAGGCTGGCGGTAACCCGGCTAAGCAAGTTTTGTGCGCGCTCGGGGCCCAATGCCCTTTCAAGGATATCTCTTGCGTATTCAACTCCTCCGCGTGCCATAAACTCGCGCGCCATCAGAATTTCCTGAGCTTCTTTCATTACCTCTAACTTGAGATCAGGCGGAACTTTTCTGAGATTGGCAATCTCAAGCGTTATTATTTCTATTGAAGTGTCGTCGAGCAATTTATAAATCTCGGAAGCTATTTCGTTTCCCAGTGTCACCATGAGAACCGCAACTTTTTCTCTGCCAAGAAGGTTTGATTTTTTATTCACCATAGCTCTTCACCTGCTAATCCTCAGATAACCATTCATTGACCAGGCTGGAAACTTCTTTGGGGTTGCTGCGGGCATAAGCTTTTATCTGTTCTTCAAGAACTGATAATTCTCCTTGAGCCGCAATCATCTCGGGCGAAGTAAGCATTTCCTGAATAGTAGGAATATGCCTTGATTCCTGCAACGTTTTGTTCACAGCCATCGCAGCCTTTCTTCTCTTCCACCAAAGTATTGCCAAAACCGAAATAATCAGCAATAAAATTAAGCCTATTACGCCTCTGATAATTAATTGTTTTCGCGCTTCCCGTTCTTCCGCCTCTCTCAACATGTCTAAAATAGATGTTGTAAAAGGCATCGAAACGACGCTTACGCTATCGCCGCGCGACTCGTTTATTCCAATAGCGTCAGAAACAACCCCTTTAACGATATTTAAAGTCTGTTCCTCAAACTCTCCATCAACAACGACAGAAGCAGTTATACGATTAATTTCTCCGTTTTGTCTGACTTTTTTTGTTTCAACCGACGATAATTCATAATTGCCTGTGTTATCAGCTTTACTGTATTCGCTGCTTCCACTGCCGGTTTCTATGGAGTAACCGGGGATATTCGTCGTGGTACCAGGCGCGCGGGCAGGGTCCATATTATTTCCCACGTACTCTTCTTCTAAAGAATGCCTGCTGCGAACAAATACGCTTCCATTTGGACCCGGAATATACATTATCGAAGTTTCTGTTATTTGATCAAAATTAGCGTCAACAGCTATTTCTACAGCAACTTTACCGGAGCCATAAATTTTCTCAAGCACGTTTTTTGCCTTCTCTACAAGCTCTCTTTCCAATCTTTGTTCATGCAGCCTTTTTATTGTTGTTATAACGCCGTCCGGGCCATAAATTATACTATCGTCTTTTATCATATCCGTTAGAATATTTGATTCTGTATCCACCAATGTTACTCTTTCAGGCGTTAATCTCGGAACGCTTGCGGCTACCAGATTAACTATAGCTTTCACTTGTTGAGGGGTTATCCGGTAACCGGGACGAAGTTTCAATGTAACTCCAGCGCTGGAAGGGTTTAAGTCTTTCTTGAATAATTCCCGCTCATTGACAACAATATTGACCCTTGCGCTTTCGACAATGTCAAACTGTTTTAAGTTTCTTGCCAGTTCCCCTTCAAGGGCGCGCAATTGTATCATATTAATCTGAGGTTGAGTTTTCCCAAACGAATCCTTCATGATTTCACTATAGTCAATAAGTGTTCCGCTTTTGGGTAAACCTGCGCTGGCGAGGTCAAGCCTTAATTCATCAACCTGATTACCCGGAACAAATATGGCTTGAATTCCGGGTTCCAATCTGTAAGGTATGTCATTTTCCCGGAGATAATCCATTATTCTCGACTGATCATCAGTATCTAAACCCGAGAAGAGGCGCACATAAGACGGAGAGCTTCCCAAAATTATAATGAAGACAAGCAAAATCAGCACTCCGCAAATTGCCAGGAGTATTGACAATTTTTGCCACCTTTCAAGGGTCGACCACAGCATTAATGATTTATCAATATATTGTCTGAATTTATTCATTTATTGATCAACCTTGTATTCGTGAAATCTGTTGATAAGCCTCCACAAGTTTGTTGCGAACTTCCATGAGCATTCTCATAGCTAATTCAGCGCGCGACGAAGCAAGGACCACCTCGGAAATGTCTTCCACATCGCCTGTCGCTAATTTTTCCACTAATTTATCCGACTCCATTTGTAAATCGTTTACCTTTATCAATGACTCTTTCATTAAGCTTTCAAATGACTGTATTTCATTTATAGTACTTGAATTCACAGTCCTTTTTATGTCCGTGTTGACGCTTTTCATTTCATTATTAGAAAGATCTATCATAAAAGTGTTCATTTTTTATCTCCTTGATATAACGTAAGAAGGGCGATACCCTTCAAAGACTCTGTAAAAACTTATGAGCGCAAGATATCAAGCACGCCATTCCACATGACTTTTATCGAATCCGTAACCGCAAGATTTGCTTCGTAGCCTCTGCTGGCTACAAGCATATCCGTCATTTCCCTGACAACATTGACGTTTGGAAAAGCAACATAACCCGCTTCGTTTGCATCCGGATGGTCCGGTTGATAGACTAACCTTGGAGCAGTCTGATCAGTCGCGATTTTAGTAACTCTAACGCCGCCAATGTCTTCGTATCCTCCGATTGCCTTATCATACATCTCGGCAAATACCGGAACTTTTCGTTTATAAGGACCGCCATTTGAAGTACGAGTGGTATTGACATTAGCCAGGTTCGATGATATTGCGTCAAGCCAAAGACGATGCGCCGTAAGAGCGCTACCCGCTACATCCATACTTTGAAAAACCTTCATACGCTTCACCTTCCGGTTATGACGGTACGCAGACCGTTTAATTTTTTAGCTGCAAAACGGCTCATAGCAGAATAAAGCATTCTGGCCTCAGAAAGAATAGCCATCTCTCTTTCCGGGTCGACATTATTCCCATCAAGGCGATAAATTTCGTCGGGGACCCTGATTTCCACAGGTTGAACATCAGCAACGGCATTAGGTAATGTAGGAATATGCATATCATTCGTAAGCTTCATTTTGAGCTTTTTTCCTGAGTCTATGACATCACGAAGCTGGTCCTCAAAAGAAACGATACGTTTTGCATATTTTGGAGTATTAGCATTAGCTATGTTACGAGAGGAGGCGGTAACTCTCGCAGCTAAACCCTGTAAATCTTTCTCTATAACTTTCCACGTAAAATCAATCATATGTATCCCTCCAGATTTATTCTCGGACGGAATGAAAATAAGCTTAACTAATAACTGCATTAATTCTCAATATTAAATTGATATTGACTTCATATGACATTTTTTTGTAGTTTGCGTTAATGATTAAAAGACAAGGGTTTCTGTGTGGCTCACTCTTACCAGTGAGGGATACGTTTTTTGTTGTTCCGATTCAAAAGTAAAACGGCGGCTCCGTTTTGCAGGATATACTACGTTGTTTTAAACCGAAACAAGAATTAGATAGGTAGATGATACGTATCAACAAAAATTACACTAATTTTTATCGTTAGAGTATAACATAAAAAGAGAAATATTTCCATAGTGCAAAAATATATTTTCGATAAATTATACCACAAAAAATAACAAAAAAAGAACATTATCTAAGTTCAGCAATCAACATTAATTCTCATACATTTTTAATTTTGTCAAATTAGCTTCCGAGCATCCGCTTATGTTTTTGTTGTCGCGTAATGAAAGTTACAGCGCGCGCAGAATATAATCCATTTAATTTTTTAATACTTATCCACGCACATAAAAATTATACTACAGATTTTGCCCAAATGCAAAATTAAATTCAACATGCAAGCCCCAACGGGGCTAAAGAACGATCCCGCCCTGCGTCCCCTACATTTTTATGGGGCGATGGTTGTGGTTGATTTGAGCCCCAACGAAGGCTATCGTAGTTATGTTGCACAAACCCCCGTCGACTTCGTCGACACCCCCTTTGAAAAGGGGGCGGTTCCTATAACGAAGGCGTTCCGGTTATCTGACGATCCCGCCCTGCGT
>JGI24702J35022_10002988_pt1 | contig 10232 bp, 5 predicted proteins | sample TergutTh196P4_FD_35022 | JGI IMG/M metagenome (IMG submission 35022)
GAATGGGGGTAACCTGCAATCGCTGGACGGCAGGGGCAAGCCCCTGCCCTACGGAGACGTAATGAAACGTAATTGCCAGACGGTCTGGCCCGATATGGGTTCGGAAATAATAGAGCCTTTTCAAGTTTTTCTGGATTAGGAGTTGGAATTGAACAATGAGGATAACGATTCCGGGGTGATCGAGGGGCGGAACGCCGTGATAGAGGCGCTGCGCGCAGGGGTCGCCATCGACAAGGTCTTTATCGCCAAGGGAGAAACTGACTCGACGCTTTCATATATTGCCTCAGCGGCTCGCGGCAGCGGTGCTGTCGTAGTCGAGGCGGACAGGCGCAAGCTCGATTCAATGAGTTTTACGCACTCCCACCAGGGAGTCATAGCCCATGCGGCAATTAAGGAATATGTGACGGTAAGTGACATTCTGGATATAGCGCGGCAAAGGGGTGAAGAACCCAGCGTACTGGTGTGCGACGGGATTTCTGACCCGCATAACCTGGGCGCGATTATTCGGACATGCGAAACGGCCGGCATACACGGCGTAATTATTCCGAAACGAAGGAGCGCCGGATTGACGGCGACAGTCGCCAAAGCTTCGAGCGGAGCGGTCTATCATATGGCCATAGCAAGGGTGACAAATCTTGTATCGGCAATAGAGGAGCTAAAAGATGCGGGGCTTTGGGTGTTTGGGGTTTCTGCCGAGGGCAAGGAATTGTTTTGGGAGCGCGATCTCACAGGGGCTGCTGCGTTCGTAATAGGGTCTGAGGGGGCAGGGATAAGCCGTCTTGTGAGTGAAAAATGCGACCTGAGTTTGCGAATACCGATGTATGGAAAAATCTCTTCCCTAAACGCGTCAGTTTCAGCGGCAATAGTCGTATACGAGGCGCTCAGGCAGCGCACAGCGCTGATTGAGAATTGAGGATTGGCAACGACGGGCTATGGAAATGGACGACAAGTGATGGACGATAAAATCTAGTCGTTAATCGTTGATCATGAGTCCGGGAGGTCATGTATGGCGAACGAAAATGAAACCAATTTGAGCGGCGACATGCCTTTGAGCGAGATGTCCCTGGAGTCGATTTTGGCAGAGTACAAAGGTTCTGCGTATATCAATGGGGACAAAAAAACGCCGACGGAACTCCTGAACGATCAGACCGATAGAATCCTCAAGGAAGCGCTTGGGGGGCTGGTCCCCGATGAGATGCTTCCGACTGCGAGGCCGGAGGAAGATGAAGACTCGTTATTTGACGAAATATCTGCGCCGGCGGCTGAGGATATGCAGCAGGAATCTATATTCAATGACCGAAATGACTTTGATGTAGAAGCTGAGGAAGAATGGGAGGAAGAAGAGGATAAAGACAGCGTCGTATTATTCTTTGAGAGTTATCGTTCTCCTGAACCGGAATCCGAGCCGGAATCTGAAGCGGATGAGGCTATGATTCAAGATGTTGAAAAGGCAATCGAGAGGGAATTAGCCTACAAGGAGGATACGGACGAGTTTTCGCAGCTGAGTTTTGGCATTGTCGAGCGCCCGCGTTTTATCGACGACGAGGTGGTCAGCGACGAAGATGAAAATGAAATACTTGAAGAGCCGGAATTAAAAGATACTGCCAGGAAATTCACTGAAGAACTGAGCTCGATTTCTCTCAGGTTGATGCCGGCGGCTATTATTACGCTTATCATGGTGATACTGACTTTTGCCGCGGAAGCGGGGAAAAGCGTTCCATTCGGGATGGGGCGAAATGAGACCGTGATCTCCGGCGCTCTGGCCATAATGCTCCTCATTGTCATGATATTGTGTGTAGATCTGGTGATAAGAGGTGCGAGAGATCTAATCAGGGGCGCTCCCAATGCAGAAACGCTGATTCTGTTTTCATGCGCTTTTTCAATCATTTCAGCTGTTTATACAATGCTCAAGGGAGGCGCCGGCGTGCTGCCGTACTGCGCGGTATCTGCTGTCTCGTGTACTTTGGGCGCTTATGGAGAGAGGCTGAGCCTGCGCGCTATCGCAGAGACTTTGAAGACGGCGATCGCTTCATCCGAGCCGTACGGCGTCCAGGCTGAATACAGTGAAGAAATCGACAAGTCCGTGTTGAAAAAGGTGTACAACAGAAACGATGGTTTCTACAGCAACCTGATGCATCCGGATATTTCCGAAACGGCATACGGTTATGCGGCTCCGATCCTTTTGTCCGCTGCGCTCGTTTTGTCTGTAATAACTGTTGTGGTCAGGGGCGGTGGAGAGTACTTTTTGCATACTCTGTCGGCGCTGCTCGCCGCTACGGCGCCTTTTTCCGCCATGCTCACGTTCTCAATTCCTTTTGGCATTGTTGCCAAGGCGATGAAAAAATCCGGGGCGGCTATCGCAGGGTGGGGCGGTGTGGACGACATATGGTTCACAGACGGCACCAGCGTGACCGACGAAGACCTGTTTCCACCGGGGACGTTGTCGTTCAAAGGGGTGAAAATCTTCGAGGGAGTTTCCCCTGACAAGGCAATACGTTATACGGCGAGCCTAATAATGGAGTCGGGATCGGGGCTGGCGCGTATTTTCTCCGAAGTGCTGAAGACACAGAAGATGGAAGCTGTCAGGGTAGATGACTTTAAGTGTTTTGAGGGGGGAATCGGCGCTCGGATTCAGGGCGAATATGTCATGACCGGTTCCGCCGCATTTATGAATTTGCTCAGTATCAGGGTTCCTGACGATATGAATATGAAAAACGCGGTGTTCACCGCTATCGACAACCAGTTGATAGCCCTGTTCGTCGTCGAGTATTTGCCGGTGAATTCTGTACAGAGCGCGCTGATATCAATGCTGAAATGGCGAATCAGGCTGTTTTTCGCGATGCGTGACTTTAATGTGACGCCGCTTATGCTAGAGCAGAAATTCAAGGTATCCCTTGACGACATTGAATACATTCAGGCGAAGGACTCCTACAGTATTTCTGACTCCTATTCCGCGGGGCGCGGGCGCATCGCGGCGCTTCTGGCGCGGGAAGGGCTGGGTCCGTATGCCGAGGCTATTACAGGCGGCAGGCTGCTCAGGTCGGCAGCACTGATTGCGACTATTGTTTCCGTGGTTTCCGCTGCTGTCGGGGTCATTTTCATGTTCTTTATGTGCTGGAACGGCGCATTTATCTCTGCAAGGCCGGGAAATCTCCTGCTGTTTATGCTGTCGACTCTTGCGGCAGTGCTGATTGTCTGCGGCTACGTGAAGTGCAGGAAATAGGGAGTTAGGTACTGAGTTAGGAGTGTGGAGTGTGGAGTGTGCTAGCATTCTCTCACGTCCAAATTCAGTTGATCGCGCTTTGTGCGACACAATAATTCCTAATTCCTAACTCCTAACTCCTAACTATTTTATGTGTTAATTTTTTGTTGTATTCTAGCCGATGTTAATATATAATCCATTTTGACTTTTAAATTATTGAGGGGGCAAAAAGATGCCGTATACCACCGAAAATATCCGAAATATTGCGATTCTCGGCCATGGGAGCAGCGGGAAGACGTGCCTGGCTGAGAGTATGCTTTTCCTGACAGGAGTGACTGACAGGCTCGGCAAGATAAACGACGGGAATACTGTCAGCGATTCCGATTCCGAGGAGATAAAGCGTCAGATATCGATTTATCTGGCAACAATGTTCGCCGAGTACAAGAACAATAAGATAAACATTCTTGACACGCCGGGTTATTTTGACTTTGCGGGCGAGGTCGCGGAGGCGCTTCGCGTCGCCGACGCGGGCATTGTCGTGTGCACAGCAAAAGATGGCATAACGGTCGGTTTTGAAAAGGGCTGGTCGTTTCTTTCCGCGAAGAAAATGCCCAGAGCCGTGTATGTTTCAAAAACAGATGAGGAAAACGGGGACTTTGACGCTGTCGTCGCCGCCCTGCGTCAAAAATACGGTACGCCCCTGTGCCCGTTGATGAGGCCTATCAAAGACGCATCCGGGAAAGTGCAGGGGGTGGTAGATCTTGTCAACCGCAAGGCCTATGCGGCAGAGGGCGGCAAGGAGAAGGAAATCCCGATCCCCGACAGCATGGGACCTGAGCTTGAGGAAATGTACAACGCTGTGAATGAATGCATCGCAGAGACGAGCGAGGAACTGATGGAAAAGTTCTTTGACGGTCAGGAGTTCACTGATGAAGAGAAGGTGCAGGGGCTTAGAGCCGCGTTTAAGGATACCTCTCTTATCCCGGTGTTTTGCGGCTGCGCCATGACGGGGCTTGGCACAACGTCGCTCCTCGAAGCGGCAATAAGCATTTTCCCCAATCCTTCCGAGATGGACGATGTCACAGACGAGGGCGCTGCCATTGCTGCCGATCCGGGTGCGGCAACCTGTGCCATAGTGTTTAAGACGCTTTCCGACCAATACGGGAAGTTCAGCATTTTCAAGGTACTGTCCGGCAAGCTTGCTGCTGATATGCAACTGACGAATACGCGTACCGGGACCACAGAAAAAATGGGCCATATATATCATATGCAGGGGAAAAAAAGCATCGAAGTCAAAGAAATCGTCTGCGGGGATATCGGCGCTGTGTCAAAGCTTTCCGATACCAAGACGAGCGATACTATCTGTGATTCCAAAAAGCTTGTCACTGCCAAAAGAATAGAATTCACCCCGCCGTGTTACCAGATGGCTATTGCGCCGAAAGTCAAGGGGCAGGAAGAAAAGATATCGACGGGTTTGGGACGTCTTGCTGAGGAGGACACGACTTTCACGTATGTGAACAATGCAGAGACGCGGCAGCTTGTTCTCTCAGGCGCCGGCGATATCCAGCTTGATGTTTTATGTTCGAAGCTGAAAGAAAAATTCGGCGTTGAAGTCGTCCTTTCGCCGGCGCGTGTGCCATATCGCGAAAAGGTCCGCAAAAAGGTGCAGGTGCGCGGTCGGCATAAGAAGCAATCAGGCGGCGCCGGCCAATTCGGTGACGTCGTGATGGAATTCGAGCCGGGCGAAGCCGAGGACCTGACTTTTGAAGAGAAGATTTTTGGGGGAAGCGTACCGAAGAATTTCTTCCCTGCCGTTGAGAAAGGGTTGCGGGAAAGCATCCAGCACGGCGTGCTTGCGGGTTATCCGCTCGTGTTCCTGAAGGCGACGCTGATTGACGGTTCATACCACTCCGTTGACTCTTCCGAGCTGGCGTTTAAGCTGGCTGCCCAGCTCGCGTATAAAGAAGGCATACCTCAGGCGAGCCCTGTCATCCTTGAACCGATCGGGCTTCTCACCGTTACCATTCCGGACACATACATGGGCGACATTATGAGCGACCTTTCAAAAAGGCGCGGCAGCCCGGTGAGCATGAACCTCAACGCGGAGGGGATGCAGGTCGTCGAGGCGGAGGTCCCGATGGGCGAAATGTCAAGTTACGCAATCGATCTGAGGTCGATGACGCAGGGGAGGGGATCGTTCACGACAAAGTTTGTGCGCTACGAGGAAGCCCCGGCGCCTGTGCAGGCCAAGATAATCGAAGAGGCGAAGATGCTGGCGGAGGCGGACTAAGCGCGGAGCGCTTAGTCCTAATTGAGAATTGAGAATTGAGAATTGAGAATGAAGTATTAGGGTTCGGGATAGCCAAGCCCCCTTCGCGCACGAAGGGGGTGGCCCGCAGGGCCGGGGGTTGTGCAGGGGCGGCAATTTGCCGCCCGTTCGCGTATTTTTCGCTGTTTTTTCCGAAACACGGAACATTTTCATGGCAATTGCGTCTAATAATCAGCGTAAACGTAGGGCAGGGGCTTGCCCCTGCCGCTTGTGGAGTTCTCGTGCCCTACTATGCGCAATGGGAATGTATGATTAAATAACTTGAAAGTAGGTCGATACAATATGTTAAAGTCGCTCAGAAGAATAGTCGCGCTATCGCTGGCAGTTTTGGTTATCACGGCGACGCCGCTTCTTGCCTCAGCGGAGAAGGAAGCTCCGGAGAGCAATATGGAAGCCGCGATGCCGATGGATCCTGCCGGGAGCGCGGGCGAAAAGCAGCCTGACTCCTCCGCCGGCAGCATGGAAACGGCGCTTATCGCCGCGAAAACCCTGCTCGAAATCGATGACAGCGTTTTTACGGAGTTCAGTTATAGCTCGAGCTTTTCGAATTATGAGACAAGGGAAGGCCTCATATGGTCGTTCAACTGGTCCGACAACAAGAATGGATATATTTACGCAATCGTCCAGGGGGACGGAACAGTTCTGCAATACTACAAGTACAACTACCGGGGCAGCACATTCGGGTTTGCCGAGATCAGTAAAGAGACTGCAATTAAAACTGCCGATGGATTCATAAAGAGGGCCAAGCCGGATACATACTCTTATTTCAAAGCTCCTGACGATATTTTTGTCAGCATCCATGACGGCGAATACCGTTTAGTTTATTACGCCGAAGTAAACGGTTATGCGTTCAAAGCCTCGGTTGTGACGGTCAGCATCAATAAATTCACCGGGGAAGTCATAGGATATAGTACGAGTAATGTCAACCCGCGAAACTACAATTTTGAAAGCGCGTCGAATCTCATCAGCGAGAGCGCAGCCGTCGCCGCCTATGCCGAGAAGATAGGGTTAAGCCTTGAATACAGGAGCTTCTTCAACTATGAAGACGGCTCGATCAAGGTATTCCCGGTTTATCTGTTTAATGCGGGCAGCAACAGGTATATCAGCGCGAAGAACGGGGAAGTCGTCGAATATGTATATGATCTGGGGGCTGACGACGGAGCTTTGTATGGGACCAATCAGGCGGCGCCGGAAGCAGCTTATGACATGGCAGCAGGCGGCACGGGCGCATCGCTCACTCCCGCCGAAATCGCCGCGATAGACAAGGTGAGCAACTATATAACGAGCGAGCAGGCGCTGCAAAAGCTGCTTGAGGTCATGGGTCTTACTGACCTCGACATAAAGGCTTTAGGCCAACAATACATCGGCTTGAACAGGGACTATTACAACAGGGATCGCTACTATTATAGCATTGATATGTATAGGTCATTGGATGTTACTCCGAAAGATGACGAAATAATGTACTTTTCCGGAAGCGTCGACGCAGAGAGCGGAAGAGTTATTAGTTTCTCGTTTAACTATTACGGAATACCGTTATCGGCCGGCGATTTTTCGGAGAAACAGGCTGCAGACGCCGTTGAGGCCTTTTTGAAAAAAAACGCGCCGGACGAATATGCAAAATCAAAACTTGATGAGACGCAGGGAACAGCGGTAAGCCCGTCAAATTATCGCGGGGACTACTATGTCAACTACAACAGGTATGAAAACGACATTGTGTTCAGGGACAATGGCATAAGCCTTTCGTTCAACAGGTTCACCGGAAAAATAACACGGTATTCGCTCAACTGGTACGACAATGTGACATTCCCGGGCATAAGTAACGTGCTTGCGCCCGAAAGCGCGCTTGCCGCGTTCGTCGAGTCAAGCGGCAGCAGCATAAACTATATAACCACCGGAAACGGGAATACTTCGCTCGTGTATGCTTTTGAGAGCGGGAGACTTATCGACCCGTTCAGCGGAAAAGCGCTGGAGTATAACGGCGAACCGATGAATGAGAATGCCCAGGCGCCGGATTATAGCGATATTGCCGGTCACTGGAGCGAAAAAGCTGTCAAGCGGCTCCTTGACAACGGCGTCTATTTGTGGGGCGGCAAATTTGAACCCAACAAGGTTATGACCGAGCTTGAGTTTTTGCAGTATCTGCTCTTGATCGAGCCGTCATATTACCGGGCGGAGCCTACGGAATTCTTTGCTGAGCGCGGAATTGATATCGCGGCGGATCCTGACAAAACGCTGACAAGGCAGGAGGCGGTGAGAATAATCGTCGAGTACCTTGGGTATAAAAAACTTGCCCAGCAGTCCGAGCGTTTTGTTTATCCGTTTACCGACAGCATTAAGCAAGAATACAAGGGATATGTCACAATTTGCTATATGCTGGGGATCATTAGCGGGGACAACGGGAAGTTTAACGCATCGAGCAACATCACACGCGCCCAGGCGGCTGTCATTCTACAAAATTTGATTATCGTGAAAAGCTGAAAATTGGGCGGCGTTTATCATCAAAAGAACCCTGTAGCCTCTGCGGCTACAGGGTTTTTAAACGAAAAAACGGGGATGTAACGTTTTATGACAAATGTTTCCTCTTGTTTCGTAAATCTTATCACACCACACAAACTCTTGCAATACTTTTACACAGATTTCTGCAATAATTCCTCATATTATTCAAACTCCCTAAAACACAGGCAAACAACTGTTACGGGTGCGATATTTCATATTTTGCAAAGCAGCGTTTGTCATAATATGTTACATCGGGCGCGAAAGCCGCGTTATAAATGAGAAATGAGTCAACCCCCGCGCTTCGCGCCACCCCCTTCGTGCGCGAAGGGTGCTGTGCAGAAATGAGAAACGATTAAGTATTAAGGATTAACTAATAACGATGCAAATAGAGGGGAGGCGGGAAGCGCATTGACGGGCACAAAATACTATCTCCAGCCGACGGGGATGATGTTCAACGCAATCTATGACATTCAGGAGCTGCAGAGGGGCAAGCCCACTATCAGAGACGAGGGCAACGGGAGATACGGCTTCACGGTCACGATGTACGGCAAGAAAGTGGAATACCGCTTCACCGTGACGGACGCTGGCCAGAACCGGTGCCGCGTGCAGCTCGAGGCAGACGGCGACACTTTGAAAAAGAAGCGGCACATACTCCGCGAACTCGCGCTTCTGGACATGATACTCATCAGCGACACGGAGATAGAATTCGACGAGGAGACAGTGGATAGTGGATAGTGGATAGTAGGGGCGATTATCAATCGCCCGAATGTAACAGCACCCATGTAGGGACGACCGCCCCCGGTCGTCCGAAAACAGAAATGAAAAAACCAAACAAATAAAAAGGGAGGAATTATTTCATGCGAAACAAAACAAGAAAACTCATCTCAACCCTGCTGACCCTCGCTATGCTGGTCAGCCTTATCACCGTCATGCCAATCACCGCAAGTGCATGGGATTCGACAGACTTGACAGGGGACAGCGACGCATCGACAATCGACCTTGCAGACATAATGGACGCTCTTGACCATGGTGAGGACATCACAGAGGCTGGATGGAACTGGGCTTACGGATATTTTGGAAACACAATCTTGGTAATGGGCAACGTCACGGTCGTCGGCACGGTCACAAACGCGACCGAAGGGCTGTATATCACCATCGCCTCGGGCACAACGGCCACATGGACAGCCGACTATAAAGGCTCGGTTGGCGCCGGCGATAGTCTAATATCTATAACCCAGCCGACTACCAGTAGTGCATTTTATATGACCGGCGGAACAATAGAAAACACCGGCACGGGCACAGCCGTTAAAGCGAATGATACGAATGGTAATATCTATGCTACAACAGGCAAGTCCACAATATACGGCACTGTGGAAGTAGGTAGATATCTCGACGCTTTTGACGGCGGCGAGCTGGTTATATACGGCGACGTCTTGATGTCGCAGATTGCGGCGGGAACCTCATTAACTGCTGCGGAAGACCCGGGTATCATCCGTATCACCGGAGATGTGACGTTAAAAGGTGATAATGCGCATATCGGGGCCGACGACGGCGGTTTGGTTGATATCAAAGGCGACGTGCTGGTTGAAGGAGACGGGGCATTCATTTTTGCAGGCGGACCCCTTAATTCAACTTCCGGCGTCGGCGCGGTCAACATAAAAGGTAATGTCACATTTGCAGGTGAATCTTCGTTTATCGTGGCCTGCGGAACTCCTTATGATTTTGGCGGTATACTGTCAATAAGCGGCGACGTTGAGTTTACAAACGTCGACACGAGCGGCTGCCATATTGCCCTCTCAGGCGGCGGCAAGATTTATCTCATCGGGGCCAACTACGATGGTATAGATGGTATAGATGTTATGATTTGGGATGATACTGATTTTAGATCGAACCCCCCAATCAAAACCCTGTCAGTCGGCACCCCCACAAGTTTAACAACGCTCGCCTCCCCGTACGACGGCTATTACTGGGACGAGTATACCTTTAACGATGGCTCATTAGTGAAGCCCCAGTCCTATCTATACATCCGCCAGGGCGCGGTGCCCCCGACACCTTCCGGCGGAGGTGGTGGCGGCGGCGCGGCGCCAACCTACACGGTGACGTTCGTGACAAACGGCGGGAGCGCAGTTGCAAGCGGCAAGGTCGCAGCCAACGGGAAGCTGACCAAGCCCGCCGACCCGACGAGGGAGGGCTACGACTTCGCGG
>JGI24702J35022_10002989_pt1 | contig 10232 bp, 5 predicted proteins | sample TergutTh196P4_FD_35022 | JGI IMG/M metagenome (IMG submission 35022)
CCTTGAGTTGGTCAAAACTGTCGGTAGCAGCGTCATTGGCAAGCGTTTGTCCGGTGAGTGCAGCTAACGAAGCAAAGAAGTCGAGATGCGACACCAATGTATAAGTAACCTTGCCTTTTGTAACACCCCCTTTTGGCCAGCTGACAATAAAAGGTACGCGCGTTCCGGCTTCGAAAGCGCTGTATTTACCGCCACGGAGCGGCCCACGAGGATTGTGGTCGCCAAGGAGTTCCACAGCCTGATCTTTATATCCGTCGTCAATCACTGGGCCATTGTCACTGGTAATGATCACGATAGTATTTTCTGTTAATCCGTTACGTTCCAGAGCATCCAAAACCTGTCCTACTGTCCAGTCGAACTGCAGGATAGCATCGCCGCGCGGCCCCATACCGGTCTTACCAACAAACTGCGGATGCGGCCAACGGGGCACATGAATATCATTGGTTCCGAAATACAGGAAAAACGGCTTGTCTTTACTGCGTTCTATAAAAGCAACAGCTTTGGATGTAATGCTGTCGGCAATAAATTCATCTACCCACAGCGCCTGTTTGCCGCCCCGCATATAACCGATACGTCCGATGCCATGTACAATGGCCATATCATGCCCGTGACTGTGATGTAACTTGGTGAGTAGATCGGGGTGGTCTCTGCCTAATGGTTCGCTGGGGAACGGCGTTGTGTAGCTCACCTCTACCGGATCGGACAGGTCGAGGCTTACAATGCGCTGATTTTCCATATACACGCATGGTACCCGATCACCGGTTGCCGCCATGATATAGGAATAGTCGAACCCCAATTCTTTGGGGCCTGGAGCAATATAGTCGTTCCAGGGTTGGTTGGTATCCACGCCCAACCCGAGATGCCATTTTCCTACGGCTGCTGTGGTGTAACCTGCAGCCTGCAACATGGCCTGTACGGTTTTCTGTTCAGGTTTAATGATGGATGGCGCATTTCCGGCGGCAATGCCTGTGTCGTTGCGACGGAAAGCATATTCTCCCGTGAGCAGTGCGTAACGCGAAGGTGTACTGGTGGCAGCAGCAGCGTGGGCATTCATAAATCGAACACCCGAAGCGGCAAGGCGATCTACATTAGGCGTTCTTACTCTTGTTGCACCATAACACGAAAGGTCGCCATAACCGATATCGTCGGCAAGAATGAAAACGATATTGGGTTGTTGGGGTTTAACACCTCCGGAACCACATCCGGAGAGGCTACTGCAGGCAACAGCACCTAAAAAAGGAAAATAAACTGATTGTTTCATCTGTTGATCAAAAATTAAAATACAAAAATAGAAAAAACAAACCATTTATTATTTTTAATTGTTTAATATATTTTAACTGTATAGATTTTTAGGCATTCATGACCATGATCGATGTATTTCACATAAAGGACTTAAAAACAGGTAAGATGAGCTTGTTCGAAGAGATATACAATACCTATTTTCCTGTTTTATGTAACTATGCAAAAAGTATTATCAAAGATCAAACCCTTGCCGAAGATGTGGTAAGCGAGGTATTCCTTAAATTGTGGGAAAAACGTGACATCGCCCTGTTTGAAGGTTCGCTGAAATCATACCTTTACAGAAGTGTGTACCACCAATGTCTCAATGAATTGAAACATGTGCGTGTGCAGGATAAATACCGCGATTTTTTTCTTCATCATCTGCCGTTAATCGAGGATGGGGCAGACTATCCATTGTCGGGCGTCATCGAAAATGAAATCAACACCATCTTGCATAAAACTATTGAACAATTGCCCGAACAATGTCGGAAGATATTCGTCATGAGCCGTATCGACGGTATGAAACATGAAGAAATAGCGCTTAAATTAGGTGTCAGCATCAATACTGTCCGCACGCAGATACACAGAGCATTAGAAAAATTGCGCATAGAACTGAAGGATTTTTTGCCGTTACTTTTGATATTCATCAAGTAACTAATTAACAGAACGTATTAAAAAAATACGCCTCTTGTCATCCCTAAACCTTTTTCGGTTGTTATTATGTGAAAACGGAAAAAATGGAACACAAAATACCAATCGCCAAAACAGATGAACTGTTATTTCGCTGTCTCGAAGGAATAGCGAACGACGCCGAATATGAACAGGCATGGAAGTGGGTACACGATTCGCCGCAAAACAGGGCATATTATGGTAAGATGCGCGACGCATGGATTGCAGCCGGTCTGTTGGCACCGGTCGACACGGAGAGGCAACGGAAGGTCTGGTTGCAGCTTGAGAGGAAATTGCAACCGGCACAGGTTCACGGGCAGACGATCCGCATGAAAATCTTGAAATGGACAGCGGCGGCAGCTGTTGTTATATTTGCATACCTGTTGGGGACGCAAAAAACAACCCAATCTGAAAGCGCGGAAATCGCAAAAGGCGAATATGCTATCGAAGCGCCCAAAGGCGGAAAATCGGTAATGACCCTGATCGACGGGAGCAAAGTATGGCTGAATGCAGGCAGCGCCTTGTATTTCGATAAATCCTTCGGCGAGTTGAACCGGAATCTGACATTACAGGGAGAAGCGTATTTTGAAGTGGCTCACGATACCGAACGCCCATTTTTTGTGAAAACATCAGGTATTACTATTGCTGCATTGGGAACAGTTTTTAATGTAAAGGCATACCCTGAAGACGATATGATTGAAACCACGCTGGTTGAAGGATCGGTGCGTATCGAAACCAACGGGCAAAGCAAAACCAAAGCCGATCCGGTAGTGTTGGAACCCAATCAAAAAGTTGTTTTCTACAAAGACCAGCGCTCCATTTCTGTTTGTGCAAATGATACTGCTCCCGCAAACGAACAAAAATCCGGCATGATCCCGCAAAGTTTCAGCAAAATCGAACTGTCTTCAAATGTGGATGTAGAAATGTCTACTTCGTGGAAGGATAAACGGTGGATTGTTCAGGGCGAACGGCTGGGTGTGTTTGCAGTAAACATCGAACGTAAATATGATATGGTGCTGGTTTTCGAAGATGCAGAACTGGAAGATTACAGAATATCCGCCACATTGGAGGAGGAGACCATCGAGCAGTTGTTCAATGCGATACGCCACACCGTGCCGATGGATTACAGAATTGAACGAAACCGGGTGTATTTAAAAATCAACCGGAATCTAAAAATGAGATACGATAAATTGATTCAAAACAGATAACCCCAAATTGCCTATGAATAAATAAAAGCAGAAGAAAGAAAAAGGGAGCGAATAACAGTCACTCCCCAGAGTAAAAAATCAATAAAATGGCCGGTATTGTTCCGGAAAGTCTGATACCAGCCACATGTTTAATTTTTAAAAACGCAAATATATGTTTAATTTCTTATTAAAAATGAAAATAATAGTTTTTTTATCTTGTGCATTATTGATTAATGCCACAGCAAGTGTGTATTCACAGAATACACAGTTCACCTTTTCGGTGGAAGGCAAAACCATTAAGGATGTTTTCCGGATCATTGAAAAGGAAAGTCAGTTCCGGTTTTTGTACAATGATGATTTCACCGATCTTAACCAAAAGGTGACCATTAATGTGAAAGACAACCGGATAGAAAGTATCTTGGATAAGATGCTGGATAAATCGGAAATCACATACAGGATTTTGGCAAACAACCTGATTGTGATTACGCCGGTGGAGATGGTTCAAAGCATTGCCATTACAGGCATAGTAATTGACCAAACCGGCGAAACGCTACCCGGTGTAAATGTAATGGTGAAAGGAACCAACATCGGTGTAATTAGCGCTTTTGACGGAAGATATTCTGTCACTGTACCTAATAATGACGCCGTTCTGGTATTCTCGTTTGTGGGGTATATCACTCAAGAAATCGCTGTTGCCGGCAGGCAAGTCATTGATGTTACGCTGAGCGAAAATGTAAGTCAGTTGGAAGAAGTGGTGGTAGTTGGTTATGCCGTGCAAAAGAAGGTTAATCTTTCAGGCGCTGTTCAAGCAGTTAGTGGGAGGAGTATTGAAAATCGCCCTGTTGCCAATGTTAATCGCGGATTGCAGGGTTTGGTGCCTAACCTTAATATCACCAACTCATCCGGCCGTACGGATGCTGCACCCGGAATCAACATCCGTGGTTATACCTCTATCAATGGAGGAGGTGCGTTTATTTTGGTAGACAATGTTCCTGTTACCAATGAGGAACTGTCGCGTTTGAATCCTGCTGATGTTGACAATGTGTCTGTATTGAAAGATGCTGCTTCGGCTGCCATCTATGGCGCTCGTGCAGCATTCGGCGTTGTGTTAATAACCACCAAGAAAGCCACCAGCCAAGCCTTACAGGTAAATTTCAACAATAATGTTGCAATTCGCGACAGAGGTATCAGACCGGGAATCGTAACCAATGTTCTGGAATCCATGGAATTAAAACAAGCTGCGCGCGAACCGTTAAGTGCGATTTTTACGCAGGCTCAGCTTGATTATGCGCGTCAATTGACTCAAGACCCATCGTTGCCGCGTGTAAGGCTTAATCCAAGCAATCCGAATCTGTGGGATTACTATGGCGAAACCGACTGGATTGATGAAGCATACCGAAAAAGAGCGCCAGCATTGACCTCCAACATCAATATCTCGAAAAAGGGAGATGACTTCTCTTATTATATTTCAGGCGGTTTATACAGTGAAGACGGTTTGCTGAACTACGGCAACGATCAGATGAACCGTTATAATTTCAGGGGAAAAGCCGACATGAATCTAACCAACTGGTGGAAATTGGGAACAAATATGTCGTTTGTAAACTCCCATTATGATTCACCGACATTTCTTGACGGATATTTTAACTGGAATGTAAACCGTACACCAGCCAATAACATCCCGCGCAATCCTGACGGTACCTGGACTCAAGCCGGATCTGAAATATTAGGCGCTTTGGAAAGTGGTGGACGGCGTATCGACCGCAGAAATGAAACTCAGGTTTCGGTGAACACACAAATCGATCTTGTGAAAGATGTGTGGACGGTCAACGCCGATGCAAACTTCCGTCGATCTAATTTTAATCGCGACCAGCAAAATCTGTCTGTTTCTTATCGAAGAGGTCCGAATGAACCGCTTCTGTGGGGGTTTGGAGAACGTGGTATTTCGCCGAATAACGTTGTTTTTGCAATGTTTCGTGCAGAGGAAAGTAAATACAGTGTTTACAATCTCTACACCAATTTTACAAAGACTTTTGTCCAAAAGCATTTTTTGAACCTCATGTTGGGATATAACCGCGAACTGTTCGGTATCAGAACATATACCACCACCAAACCTGGATTAATTTCTCAAAGTATGCCGGAAATCAATCTTGCCACAGGCGATCCTACTGCTACAAACTCTGTTAGCGAGTTAGCAGTGGATGGTTTTTTTGGTCGTATCAACTATATCTATGATAACCGATACATTTTTGAAGCCAATGGACGTTACGACGGTTCTTCCCGTTTCCCGAAAGGCAGCCGTTACGGATTTTTTCCGTCTTTTTCTGCGGCTTGGGTGATCAGCAGAGAAAGTTTCTTTAAAGGCATATCAGAAACATTGAGTATATCGAATCTGAAAATCAGAGGGTCGTATGGTTCTTTGGGAAATCAAAGCTTAAACAGTTATTATCCTTACCTTCCTACAATGGGTAACGCACAAATCGGCCAAATTCTTGACAATGCGCGTCCTCAATCGGTAACTCAGCCGGGCGTAGTATCCAATTCGTTAACGTGGGAACAGGTTCGTACAGTCAACGGTGGTATGGATATAGGCTTGTTCAATAACAGATTCGATTTGTCGTTCGACATCTATACCCGTTTTACGGAAGGCATGTTGACTGCCGGAAAAACGCTTCCTTCAGTATTTGGAGCAACCGAACCACAAACCAATGCCGCCGACTTGAAAACAAAAGGGTGGGAACTGACTGTTTCCTATCGTGATTATTTTAAACTGATGAACGATCGATTCAACTGGTCATTCAGGTTTATGCTTGCCGACTATCGCACATGGATTACCAAATTCGACAATGAAAACAAACTTTTAAGCAATTATTATGCAGGACAGCGAATTGGCGAAATTTGGGGCTTGATAACCGACGGGTTTTTCCAGAGCGATGAGGAACTCACAACGCTGAATCAGACCGCAGTGGGTGAAGATGACAACAATTTCATGTTTTATGTCGGCGATACAAAATACAAAGACCTTAATAATGACGGATTCATCAATTATGGAAATAACACCGTAGATAACCCCGGCGACAGAAAAATCATTGGAAACAGCGAGATTCGTTTGCCGCTTGGTTTCGAACTGACGGCAGACTGGAAAGGGTTCGATTTACGCGCATTTTTCCAGGGCGTAGGTAAAAGAGACTGGTATCCCTCTGCTTCATCTATCTATTTTTGGGGCATTTACGCACAGCCTTGGACAAATCCCACCAAGAAAAACTTAGACCGTTGGACGCCCGAAAAACCGTATGGGTATTTTCCACGTTTGAAGTCATACGCTGCGGAAGACCTCGATTCAGACCTTGGCGCTGCGCAAACAAAGTATCTGCAAAGTACTGCATACTTGCGACTTAAAAATCTTACACTGGGCTATTCGCTGCCCAAAACTATGGTCAATAAACTGCATGTAGAACAGTTTAGAATATACTTCAGCGCTGAAAACGTGTTTACGTTAAGCGGCATAGTGAAAGGTGTTGATCTCGACCCTGAAATAGCCAACAGCAGTTACAGCGGATTCAATTCGGGCGTTTATCCAATGCAAAGGACATACTCTTTTGGAGTTAATCTTACGTTTTAAATCATTAAAATAAATTTTATAAAAATAAAGAATATGAAAAAGTTAAGTTCAATATTATGTTTGTTCACTTGCCTTGTATGGTTTTCAGGTTGCGAGGATTTCCTTGACAGAGTACCAAAAACATCTATCAACGAGTCAGCGTTTTTTAACACTGTAGCAGACCTGGAAACGTATACAAACAGTCTTTATGGATATTTGCCGGTTCCTTACGACGAGCGCGGAAGTGATAATGTGACAATATTTGGTAATTACACTTCCGGTATTGACCAGGTAATGATGGGAAATGTATCTTCTTCCAGTCTTCCCGGCGCTAACAATTGGAATAACTGGGCAAACCTGAGAAGAATCAATTTTTTTCTGGTAAATGCAAACAGGGCAACAGGAAATGAAGAGGATATCAATCATTATATAGGGATAGCCCGTTATTTCAGGGCGTTGTTCTATTACAGCAAAGTAATAAATTATTCTGATGTTCCCTGGTACGATACGCCGTTGGGTGACGGTGATGAAGCTTTGTATAAAGACTGCGACCCACGTGCGACAGTGATGAACAATGTGCTGGCAGACTTGGAATTTGCAGTAACCCACATCAAACCCGTCCTTGGTAACAGGAATCGTATCAATAAATATGCTGCACTGACCGTCATGGCGCGCATCTGTCTTTTTGAAGGCAGTTTTCGCAAATATCATGCCGAGATAAACTTACAAAACGATTATCAGCGTTTTTTGGAAAAAGCGGTATGGGCAAGCGAAGAGGTGATGAATAGCGGTGTGTTTGATATTACAGGTGATTATGGAGCATTGTTTGATTCTGATAATCTTAATTCAAATAAAGAGATTATTTTGCAACAATCAACGAGCAGAACTTTAGGAGTAGCCAATAATACGCACACGGTGCTGAATACGTATTGGGGATTAAGTCGCAGTCTGATGGAAACGTATCTGATGGCCGACGGCGCTCCATTTACACAGCAAGCAGGTTATGATACCAAAACATATCTTGAGGTTTTTGAAAACAGAGATCCCCGTTTTGCACAAACATTTTGTTATCCGGGATTTAAACAGTCTCCTCAAAACACTCCTGAATTGCCAAATATTATCTACGGCGGTTACGGGCAAATTAAGTTCTTCCCCAAGTTAGAAGAACAAAGAGGAGGATGGAACATGAACTATACATCCATACCTGTTTATCGTTATGCTGAAAATTTACTTGTTTTTGCCGAAGCAAAAGCCGAATTGGCCCAGTTAACGCAAACGGATCTTGATAAATCTGTCAATAAACTAAGGGATCGCGTCAATGTGCAAATGCCACATCTTGTCATGGCTACAGCCAACGCCAACCCTGATCCTCATCTGGCTGATTACTATCCCGAAGTAACCGGCGTCAACAAAGGCGTTATTCTTGAAATACGCAGAGAAAGACGTGTAGAGTTAGCTTGCGAAGGTTTACGGGAAGAGGATTTGAAACGGTGGGGTGCAGGTTTGCGTTTTGCCGACAGTCAGCAGGGTATTTATATCCCTTATTTGGGCGCTTATGATACGGACGGCGATGGTGAGCCGGATGTTGCAATTCTGGAAAATCCCACAGCAACAGTACCTATTGACCACCTGACTGACGAACAGAAAAGCAATTTAAGACTGATTCGTTATCTAATGACCGGTAGCGGTGTAGACGAGGGTTTTTATCTGAACGGAACCGATGGTAAAAGCGGTCATATTGTGTTTACCACACATGTAATGGTGCCGCGTACTTTTGAATCACCTAAACATTATTATTACCCGATCCCAAGACAGCAACTCATTTTAAACCCTCAACTAAAACAACCTTTTGGTTGGGAGTGATTTATTATTTGTAGTTAATAGTTTGTGCGCATACGCGGTCTATCGTATGCGCACATTTTTTTAGATGTGGAGGCGCATCCATGCAGACAATCATAACAAACGTTCCATTTCCATTTTTATCACAACAATCGAGCAGTCGTTAACAACATTCTGCGGTATGGTTATCTCAATGTGATTATCTGATTGTAAAAAACTTACCGTTTGGTTGGTTTCCAAAACACGGGCATTCAGCACTCGTAAAGAACGGATTCCGATCGGTAATTCAATTTTTTCGACCGGCTTGGCAATGCTGATGTACAAATAATTTTTTCCGCTTTCATTTTTTTGGGTCAGATATATTCCCGTATTTCGATCTATCTCAACGGGGACATACGATGTTTCATAAACCGCTTCACCATTGGCGTCGAGCCACGCGCCCATTTCTTTTAACCGCCTGACGGCAGGAGCCGGAAACGTTCCGTCAGGTTTAGGTCCGATGTTCAGGAGGTAATTCCCGTTTGTTGAGGCACAATTGAGCAAATGCCCCAACATGGTTGCAGATGATTTCCATGCAAAATCATTGGCATGCCACCCGAAGGAACGATTCATGGTTGCAGGTGTCTGCCATGGTTTCGACAAAATTTTGTCTGAATAAACATTGTCCAACAATTCAATAAAATCAACGTTATCACCCGGATTCGCATAGGATATTCGCCCGTTAATCAAACATTTTGTACTGTTGGTTCTAACCAACCTTATCAGCTCATCTCTTTGTATGGAGGTAATGTGTATTCCTTCATTGCCCCAGGTATCAAACCAAAAAAAATCGGGATCGAATTTCTCGATTAACTCTTTGACCTGCGGAAGACTTTTTCCCTCCCAATATTGTTTGAACTCGGCAGCAGAAGGTTGTTTCACCCCTTCCCAATCCTCGTTGGCTCCTCCGGGATGTTCCCAATCCATCCAGTGAGAATAATAAAAACCGTATTTTATTCCATACTTTTTGCAGGCGCGAACCAACTGTTCCAAAATATCTTTTCCGTAAGGGGTATTCATTACATTGAAATCGGAAAATTTAGTATCCCATAAAGCGAAACCGTCGTGATGTTTGGATGTAATAGCGAAATAACGCATACCTGCATTTTTGGCTTCGCGAATCCATTCGTCGGCATCAAAGTTTACAGGGTTGAATTGCCTGATCAGGTCTTTGTAAACCATATCAGGCACTTCTAAACGTTTCCAGACCCATTCGGCATACCAACTCCGTCCATTTTTAAGACTTGCGTCGGGCAAACTCCGACCGTTGTAAGCACCCTCAAGCATCGAATATAACCCCCAATGAATGAACATTCCAAATTTTGCATCTCTGAACCATTGAGCTTTTTCAGGAGGAAGTGATAATTCTCCGCTGGTTTGTGCAAAAGAAATCCAGTTCGAAAAAATGAATAAAAAAACCAATTGTATTACTAATGTTTTCATACGAATATAATGTATTAATTATAGGTTTCGGCAAAAATAGTAATAATCATGGAATAATACTGCAACAAAGGCTACAAATTCAGGGTCAACGCATTTAAATTTTGAGTAAACTGATTAGGAAATCCTTACTCCATGCGGCTTTTAGTCTTTTAGTTCGTAAAGATTCTTTCCCTGTG
>JGI24702J35022_10002990_pt1 | contig 10231 bp, 8 predicted proteins | sample TergutTh196P4_FD_35022 | JGI IMG/M metagenome (IMG submission 35022)
GGGTCTTTGACGGTGATATAGTCCTTGCCCGCCCGGTTAATTTCCAAGCCTGCCTCACGCAAGGCGGCAAGCATGTTTTCCCGGTTGTTGACAAGGCCCTGTTCCATTTTGGCCGTGACGTAAGCGTGAATGGCGTCCTTGACCTCGCCACGTTCATCCTTGCCGGGAGTTTTCCCCCAGCGGATCAACCGTGCCCTGTGCAGGTCGGCATGGTCAGGTGTCCTTACCCTTGCCCTGGCAGGATCATCAGGCCGCGCCCAGCCTTCCCGGTGGTTATGGAGATCGCGGAACACGTCAAAGTTTTTCTGCCAGCCGGGCGGGCAGGGGTTAAAATCCTTGCCGCTCGCCAAGTCCAACCGGGGAATGACGAAATGGAGTTCATGGTGCCCGGCGTGATTGTGCCGTATCCAGAGGATATTGCGCTGATCCGGTTCCAGCCCGGCAAAGGCCAGGGCTTCAAAGTCATTCATGACCTGTTCTTCCTGCTCCGGCGCGATCCTGTCGTCAGGATGCCAGGACAAAACCCCGGCGGTGAATTTCCATTGCCGGTCAATGGTATCAATGAGGGCGCGGGTCATGTCCGGTATAGCTATGGGCGTTGTAAGATAATCTCCTGAATCGCTTCATTGGTTATGCGCCCCCTTTCCAATTCCACATCGCGTCGAGCTTGTTCCAAAGCCCCTTTGCGGTATTTAAATCTAGAACACCGCGCGTTGTAATCGTCAACTAACGTATTAAAATAACCAATTTTCGCATTATTTGCGCTACGCCCACGCATAGCATCTAAGCGAATTTGCTCACGGACACACCAGCGTATTTGAGGCACTGAAAGAGAATGGCCCGTCCCGACTGGCGGTTTATCGTAATAAATATCACTCGGCTTGGCGGTTGATGGAGACGGAGTTGGCTGGATGCGCTGGGAGCTACTATACGGCTGCGGAGGATGCTGGGGATTTTTAGCTGGCGTATAGGCCATCCAAATTATTAGAATTCCAGCGCCAATCAGTCCTAATACCCATTTCCAGTTGACACCCTTGGCTTGAGGCGAAGGGCTGCTTGTTTCTTTGGGCAAAGGAATAGCAACAGACTCATGTCTCAGATTCCCCTGTGAGAGATTGCTAGATTCTTGGGACAGTTCAACATCCGGCAGAGTACTGAGGTCCGTTACAAGGTCAGCAAGCCCGGAAAAACCAAGTTTGTATTTATTATTCTCCACCTTACTATTCTCCAAATATACTACTTAATCTATCGCCGCCTTTCTTCCAAAATATATTGATCGCTGCCTCAAGAACATGGATATTATCATCTCTCTCATAAGAAAATTCTGCGGATATATCTTTATTTCCTTTTTTCCCGATGCAAAAAAAACCTGGAATATTCCATATCACAAGCTCTTTCCACAGGCAGTAAAAAGTTTCTGATGAAAAAATTCTTTGACTAGGGAATGTTATTCCATAGTCATCAATGAGTACTGATCCAAAACTGTATTCATTACCGTCTCGTAGACCTTTTACATATTCTGAAATGAGCCTGAACCCCACAGAACGCCAGAGAGCTTTTGTTATTTGAGAAAAAAGACCCTCATGAGTAACATTTATAGTAAATGATTCATTCTTATTTCCATAAACGATAAAAAAATCGGTACTAGTTATTCTGCCATATTGAGTATTGTGTATTTTCCACCATCGTAATTTTGATATAGCTGCAAGCGGGATAATTTTGTTTTTCCACACGATTCCCTCAGGGGAAATTTTAAAACGTTTTGGAAAAAAACTGCCCAAGTTGACATCCAGAGATATTTCTTCTGCCCATTCTTGTGCATCTGCCTCTATTCGATTTTGTCGATCTTCAATTCCTTTTAATATTTCAATATCTTCTGTTACTTTTTCAGCCACTGTAACGACCTCAGCGAATACTCCCTGCAGCATATCTGTGAGACGTTGTGCTAGTTCCAATTTTCCATGTTTGTTCCACAGGTCAATAGCCAAGTCCCGCACAAGATCGGCAAGGCGCTGGCTGTCACCATGCCGTAATCCTCGGCTTTTTGTGCTGACTTGAATGGGTTGAGCTACTAAATCCCAGTTTTTGATTACATCAATAAGTCTGTCAGCCCATGCATTCAAGGTAGCATCAGAGTGTTCTGCATCAGCTGCGGCTTTGAATTTTGCGAGCAATATTGTGATATTTGCTTCTTCTGCTGCAAGAAAACACTGAGCTTCCACTTCGTATGCGTCAACCAAGTCGTCAAGCAAAACCGGGCCTTGTTTTTCTCCTATATCCGTGGCAGATTCCACTGCAATGGTTATAGCTTTAACCAACTCAGCGGAATGAATTGTATTCAAAGTGGCTTTGAGGCTTTTGCAATAATGCTGTCGCCGTTCTTGAAGCTCAAATTCAATTGCCGCTATATCCGTTACTTCGTGATAACCTGCGGCAATACGTTCTTCGTTGATAATTCTACAAATGTCATTTTGGTCTATGGATTCAAATGCCCATGCGATAGCTAACATCCACTTAGCAATATCCTCAGACGAAGGGCTGGGAATGCGGGCTATTCCTGACGCGAGGAGATTGGCATGCGCAAGAGGAACCAACTCTGTCATGTTGAACACATCTGCCGGTGATGATTCCAGCATTGCAATGATTTCTGCGGAACGTTTAGGGCTTACGCCAGGAAGCCAAGCCATTTCCGCAGCCAGACGTTTTCTTGGGTTGAGCAAATCAGAACGTGCTTGCGCACAGCCAGCAGGATCAAATAAAAGGCTCCGCTCATCGGCCAGTTCCATGATCCGATGCCGATTGTCCCTTGGAGTGGCTGCCAGAATATGAAAAGGATTATTCACGAGATCCATGAGTCCTCCTAGGGCGATATTCTAAGCAAAGCCAATGCGACGATCGTTTTCCCCTTTGGCAGCCGGCAGGCTGTCCAAGGCGGCATGCAAACTTAGCTGGTCAATGCGTTTTTTGCTGTCTTTAGCAGCCAACCTAGCTGCCTCACGAATAACAAAAGCCGCATCAGAAAGAGGTCTGCCTGTCAGGGCATCTAAACTGGCGTCAAGAGAAAGGCCTGCCTCTTTTGGCAACTTGTCTAATAGGGCTTCCAGAAGCGAGGCAACCTCAGCTTTTGAAGGCATGCCCACCTCTATTACATGGTCAAAACGGCCTCGACGGAGGATGGCAGGGTCAATCAGTTCAATAAGATTTGTCATGGCAATGATTAAAACCTTGCTTTGAATCGCTTCGGGTATTCGCCTGAGAAACTCCGCTACTTCTTCGATATGATGCAAGCCAGTAGCCCCATTAGTCTGTCTGGCTGAGAGAAATGCTTCCATCTCATCGATAACGACCACCGCTGGAGCTGCTTCAATGGCTTTGTCAAAAACTTCAGAAATTTTTTTGCTTGTAGCGTGGATGTATGGGCTGCCAATACTACTTGAACTAATCTGAAAACTAGGCCAATCAATGAACTCCACCAGCTTTTCCACGGCAAATGTTTTGCCGCACCCTGGCGGGCCATGTAAAACAATAGCCGATGGGAACTCTATTCCAAGTGCTTGGTATTTCTCAGCATTAAGAATAATATCAATGACATGCTCGTTAAAGAAGGCCTCAAGTTGTGGACGACCTGGCAGGGTAAAAACTTTATCGTTAAGTGCTACATCCGGGTACAGCGTATCCAGCTGAGGATTGCTGGCAGGAACAGCAGCTTGCTTCTCGTTGTGCGCAGGCTTCCTTTTTGCCAAAAAGGCAGAACCCGCCGCAACATGCAGGCCAGCCGCATTGATGACCTCCATAAGGTCTTCAGCGGGCATCCAGCCTGTCAAATGGTGCAAACGCCGGAATGAGTTCGTTGAAACAGCTACTCCCCCGCTAAGCCAAGTCCCCAGAAGAAGCGCATCATCAATTTGTGGAGTTACGCTCCAGGTTGGAAGCAGCCGGGAATACTGCTCCACATAAATAGCGTCATGCAGCGAGGTTATTGCTGCAATTTTTCTGGACTCTTGCAGTGCGAGTGCAAAGGCTATGGCATCCACCTTGCTGTCAGGCGATTTACTTTTTTCCACAGGCAGAAGAAAAAATTTTTTAAGGCTGGCTAATGTACAGAAAGACTCTGCTCCGAACACTAATTCCCCAAGCAAGGAAGGTTCGAGAAAACCCGCATCACACCAGCGGCGGGCAAGCTCACAGCGGGCCAGTAATATAGTATCCATTCCGCTTGTAGCAAAAATTTGCCAGTCGTTTCCCGCAAACAGCAACGCCTGAATACTGGCATTATCCGCCAGCTTGTAGCCCTTGGGCAACCATACATCTTTTAGCATAGCTCAAAGCTTATCCCTTAAGTATATTCACTATTGCCATCATGTCACCTTCTGATGGGCCTCCGATCTTGAGCATGGAGAGCTGAGCAACTATGGGGCGCAGCTTATCAATGTCGTCCTCCCGCATACACTGCTTACCCGCCGTGACCAGCTCTTCAAAAACGCGCTTATCCGCAAAATGATCCGGTACGTCCTCAAGTCGCTTGAATTGTTCGACAACAAACCAATCCTGCCGCCAGAGTATGCCGAAATTTTTACTTCTGAGTTCGCCTAGATGATACTCAAAATCTGGGTCATTTCTATCAATGGATCGCTGCGCGGTTTTTACCAGACTGTCAAAAGTTGTAATCTCCGAGGGACGAGCGTCCTGGCGTAGGTATTTATTAAAAAAGCCCGCCAATGCATCCAGGTCAATCTGGCGGATTACCTTCTTATGTTCTTCCCTCACTTGAGCAAGAAGTCTTTTTGCTGCCTGTACGTTTTCAGAAGCTTCCTGCACCCTTTCGGCATCGCTATCTTCAGGAGCAAGTGAAACAGCGGTCTCAAGTTTCTGCCTCGCCTGCTCAAGTTTCGGGTCACTCACAGCTTCGCTGATGTCGTCAAGCCGTTGCAAAGCTAGTCTGCCTTCGTCCGCAACCTGCACAGAGGCAGAGGCGTAATCTCGCTGGCCTTCCAGGCGGGAATAAAAGTTTTTGCCGGAATGAAATGTACCCCCAATGCTTGGGACAGATACTTCAAGGACAATGTTGCCGGAATCCAAAATTTCAAATTCGCACTCAAGATCGCCACCGGCAGGGATCACACCATCATCAAAATCAGAACCGGCAATTTTCAGACAACCAATTAAGCGATTATCAACAATGGGTTCTTCTATCTCGCCTTCCCACAGCCTGAAGTTCAGTGATCCCACTGCGCCAGCTTTCAGCGAATGGGCTGCCTTGAAGATTTGTTTTCCCTTCTTGGGCAACGCGTCACCCATCTGAATTAGATAGGCTTTCACCGGGCGACCTCCTAGCTTGTCGAGTACTTCAACAAACACAGAATGAGAGGCAGGGATAGCGTCAATGGTCGCAGCAGTCTTGGTGATAACTATTTTGTCTTGTTGCATGGCTATAGGGCCGCCTTGCGCATCGAATACAAATACCTTAAACGTGTTGTCGCCAGCCTTGGCGAGCGGCAAATCAAGGGTGGCAGCATGCCGCAAGGGGAGTCTGCCTGAAGTCCAGCCAGTGTCGATACTGTCAATTTGGAATTCAGAACCGGGTAGAACCTCACCACTGAGTTGTGCTGCAATTTTGGCGCTGCTACTCGGTGTGCGCGCAATATAATTGAAACCGAGCGCGAATGTGCCACTCGAAGATATCTGGCCGCGATTGCTTTTCCTGGCATGATTATGCGAATCCCAGCCTATTGATTCAGCAAATAGACTGGCTCCCTCCGCTACGGCAGTCATCGGGTTTACATCCGTACTGCCTGGAATGCCTAATGAAAATGAAATTTTATCCCGCAGAGGTTTATAGTGTGTCGGCCCCCCAATAAATACTATACGCTCCATGTCATGAGGCGTAAGGCCGGTTTTTTTCAGTGTTTCCCGCGAGGCATCAATGGTTTCATCAAGTTTGGCAGCAATCAGACTATCATAAACATGCCGCTGCAATGGAATTTCGAGGTATATTTCATTCCCCTTTAAATCTCTCGCCCTAGTTTCTGTTTCAGAAAGGCTTATTACGCTCTCTTCCCGCGCAGAGAGTTCCATTTTAGCGCGTTCTACAGCCCAGATAGCCACATGCATCAGAGGTTGAAACTGTGGGTTTACAGATAAATCATCCGGCAAATCGAAATTTTCAAGCAGCCAAGGCCGAACGATTTGATCTCTGATAGCGCGATCAAAGTCCCGTCCTCCACACATTGCAATCCCTCCGTGGGCCAGCAGATTGACTCTCCCACTGATGCTTTCAGCAATGGCGACATCAAGAGTGCCACCCCCGATGTCATAAATAAGAAACATTCCGTCTGCCTGCCGTGCTCGCATAACACTCATCACCGCAGCAACCGGCTCTTGCATGAGAGCTATCCTGCCGATCCCGGCCATAGCAGCCGCCTGCATGGTGGCATCTTTTTGCATTTGGTTGAATGCCGCAGGAACGGTAATCACAGTGCCTGTTTCAGGATCATTCCTAAGTTCTTCAGGAAGGTATCCAAATAACACTCGTAATATTTCTGCTGAACATTCTTCAGGTGATTTTGAAATATTCAAAGCAGAAAAATGTAGTAAATTATTTGTGCCCATGAACCGCTTAAAAAGTATTGCAACGTTACCCTTGTTATGTGGAGCGGCATTATATGCACGTGCTCCTATATATTTAGTACGTTTATCAATATAGATTGCCGAGGGGGTCACATCATGTTGGTCAGGACTTTTCCATATGCGGATTTCTGAGCCATTGTATGTACAAATTGCGCTATTGGTTGTGCCTAAATCTATTCCTACAAAATTTTTCATGATTCCACCTTCCGCAAAATAACAGAGCCTGTTTTGATTACACCCTGCTTTCCCATAATAATTGGCTCAACCATTTGTCCTACTATCAGGACATCGGCACCGGAAAATTCTTCCATGTTTAATGGGGTAGCTGCCATGCCGGGATCGAAAATTTGTCCTTCTATGCTAACCATAGTTAAGCCAGATTTCTCTAAAGACCCTTCGACTTTTTTTATAAACCATCTTAATTGATTGATATATCTACTTTGCTCTCCAGCATCTAACTTCGCAAGCAGGCGTTCAACTAACCTGCTAAACCTCCAAGATTCTGTTGCCATATTGACGAGAGCCTCACACATAGCCTCAGGCGTTGCTCCAATTTCTTGAGTTTCTTCCATATAACTCTCCCCAAGTAACGCTAGTGGGGTTAATGTGTTCAGTATAGCTGTGTTACTTTTTTAACACTTTTTTATGTCTATTTTTGCAATGGGCAGATCGGTAGTGCCGCCACTCAGGACATCTTGGAACGTGGTAAGCAAACTGGATCACGATAGAGGATAGCGGACAAAAAGGCAAAAGCTACATTCCCAGCCTTGGCCCCCGGCTTTGTTCCCTTCCCCTGGGCCGCTCTATTTGCCGCTCAAGATGTTGTTCAAATGCGCCAACAAGGGTTCCAAGCTCTTGTATAACCCGGCCAAGCCTTCCAATCGCCGCGTCAAGGCTTGCAAATCGGCCTTGATCCGGCTGTTCTCCTCCTGAAGCTGCCGTAAGCCCTGGCTGTGGGCCGACAGAGAGCGTTGCTGTTCCTCCAGAGTTTTGCCCTGGCTGGTCAGTTTGGCGGAAAAGTCTTGTTCCATGCGGGTCAGTGTGTCCTTGAGCATTTTTTCCAGTTCGGTCATGGCTTATTTCCTCACGATTTCCCAGGCTTCTTGTTTGTCCAGCATCGCGCCATTGTTGCGAGCCGTCATTTTTTCCGGCAGAATCAGGTAGTGCCTGCCGTTCTCCTGGTGCAGGGTGATGCCGGAGAAGGCGCGTTGGATCGAGGGAAAGTCCCTGTCCCATATTTCTTTCTGTTTTTTGAGTCCGGCTATCTCCTGCCGCAGGTCCGTGATCTGGTATCGGTACAGGGTGATCAGCCCCCAGCATGTGAGTGCGGTCATCATCAGAATCCCCCCGCTCAGCAGAATGGAGTACAGATATTTCCGGTTGAAAATGTTCCCCAAGTTCAGGAAGCGGGAAGTGATGTTCTTCTCCAATTCCGCGATACTGTTGCGGATAGCGTTTTCTGTTGTACTGAGCGCGGTTTTCGATGATTCGGTCAAGCTCCTGCTCAAGCTCTCGAACTGTTGCCGGGTCAGGTTCTCGATCTCCTGGGCGTCCTGCTCTGTCTTGGCCCTGATCCGCTCGGCCAGGGATTGCAGCGAAGTTCCATTGCTCTCCATATATTCCTCCTTTGAGGCGCAGTTTTTCCCCGTTCTCCGGGGATTTGACGGTGATATAATCTTTGCCCGCCCGGTTGATTTCCAGGCCGACCTCACGCAAGGCGGTCAGCACGTCCTCCCGTTGCCGGACAAGTCCCTGTTCCATTTTGGCCGTGATGTAGGCATGAATGGCGTCCTTGGCTTCAGCCCGGTCGTCTTTTCCCGGCGTCTTGCCCCAGCGGGTCAGTCTGGCCTTGTGCAGATCGGCATGGTCGGGCGTTCTTGCCCTTGCCCTGGCTGGGTCGTCAGGCCGCGCCCAGCCTTCCCGGTGATTATGGAGATCACGGAACACATCAAAGTTTTTCTGCCAGCCGGGCGGGCAGGGGTTAAAATCCTTGCCGCTCGCCAAGTCCAACCGGGGAATGACGAAATGGAGTTCATGGTGTCCGGCATGGCTGTGCCGCACCCAGAGAATATTGCGCTGATCCGGCTCCAGCCCGGCAAAGGCCACGGCCTCAAAGTCGTCCATCACCCGTTCTTCCTGTTCCGGCGTCACCTTGTCGTCAGGGTGCCAGGACAAAACCCCGGCGGTGAATTTCCATTGCCGGTCAATGGTGTCAATGAGGGCGCGGGTCGTGTCCGGGTCGCCGCGCAAAACCTCCGGCGGCGTTCCCTGCCTGCCGGGGTAGTCAGGGCGCACAAGGTAACGGGTGGGCATGTCGCCATCACCCTTGCCGTGGGGGAAGACCTTCATGTACATGCTTCCTCCTCCGGCACAGCCTTTGCCTCCCGCTCCAGCCTGACCAAGGCAAGCAATACGTCCAGGGCTTCGGCCCGGTTCTTGTGCATATTGGCCCATCGGGCAAGCTGGTTCAGGTTGCTGCCAATGCGGACAAGCTGACGGACGCGCTCTTTTTCCAAAGGCGTCTGCCGCAGACGGTAGTCCAGGGCGCGTTGCCGGAGGAAGTCCGTGAGGCTCTGGCCCTGGGCCTCGGCCTTGGCAACGATGGCCTCTTTCTCCGATGGAGAGACGCGCAGCTTGATCCAGGCGGAACGGATTTCGCTTTTCATGGTTTTTGCCTTTGTGCCTTTGCGGGGGTCTAGGGGGCGGCAGCCACCCGCCAGCCGGGAAGGGGGCAGCGCGTCAGCGTGTGCCCACGAACCGTAGGCTGGCTCTCGGAGATAGCGCCGGAGTATGCGGGGAAAAAACAGGCCCGAAACCAGCCGTCAGAGGCATGATTTTGGACGAGCGCACCGGCATGGGTTTGTAGGACTGCGAATAAAGGAAAAAGCGAAATATGTGAAAAAAGCGAAATAACCATCAGCATACAGCCTTCCTTTTTTCGCATAAATCGCTTTGTTCGCTTATTGCGCTTTTTCGCAAGGTAATGATGAGCCTGGGCCTGCCGCCATTTTTTTGCTTGGCGATGGAAATGCGCTGTTGCGCTTCCATCCGCTGCAGCAGTGGTTGCAGCCGATCCCTGGGAACGTGACGGCTAAAGACGGCGCTCAATTCCGTGGCGGTGAGCGGGCCTTGTTTCAAAGCCTCCAGTATTTTTGCTTCCAAAGGATCGGCGGAGCGGTCGCCAAAAATATACAGGGCGGACTCCTGAGCGTAACGCCAGAGTGCCAGAGCCGCATCCAGATGGCGTTCCAGGATGGTGTTTTGGCCGTCCAGGAGAGCGTAGACCAACGCGAGGCGTACAGTCTGGGCCTCGGCCCGGTTAATGATGCACCCGGCAAGACCGCTGTGTTCCCTGGAAAGTTCCGGGTACACGCTTGCCCATAGTGCCTTGGCTCCGGCGCTCATGGTCACAAGGCCGAATTTCTGCGCTTTCTCCACCAGACGCCAGAGTTCCCGCTGAAGGTGGCTGATCTCTGGAATTGGCATAGGCTCGGGCCAGGAAATGACATTGGAACGCCGGGCGCAAATCCAGAGGAAGCGGTTGCCGAAGCCGTTGAACGCCTGCACGTCCGTCAGGGCTACGGCGAGTTCCTCCATAGTGATG
>JGI24702J35022_10002991_pt1 | contig 10230 bp, 8 predicted proteins | sample TergutTh196P4_FD_35022 | JGI IMG/M metagenome (IMG submission 35022)
ATTCATATACCGGGACATTTCTGAAAGGAAAACTGTAGAAAAACCCTCCCGTCATTGCGAGGCACGAAGCATTTTTCTCGCAATGACGGGAGTGAGGGGACATGCAATGACGTAATACGGACTACTTAAAATACCTGTTAAACAGGCCTTCAAATGCTTTTCCGTGGCGTGCCTCGTCTTTTGCCATCTCATGAACCGTATCGTGAATAGCGTCTAAATTAAGCTCTTTCGCCCGCTTTGCGATACGCATTTTGTCGGCATTTGCGCCACTTTCTGCGTTCATTCTCTTTTCAAGGTTTGTTTTTGTATCCCAAACTACATCGCCTAATAGCTCAGCAAACTTTGAAGCATGTTCTGCTTCTTCCCAAGCAATACGTTTGTAAGCCTCTGCAACTTCGGGATAACCTTCGCGGTCAGCCTGACGACTCATCGCTAAATACATGCCTACTTCTGTACTTTCACCCATAAAATGGGCGTTCAGGTCTTTAATCATCTCATCATCGCAACCTTTTGCAACACCGATTTCATGTTCGGTTACAAAACTCAATCCACCGCTTTCAATCATTTCTTTAAATTTACCGGCAGGGACGCCACATTGCGGACATTTCTCCGGTGCAGATTCACCCTCATGTACGTAACCGCATACTGTACAAATAAACTTCTTGTTCATAGTTTAACATTTTAATAATTAATAAATACTACTATTGTAATTCAAATTTCGTCCAACATCATGTACCAAAATCATACTTGTAATGGCTACAAAGGTATGTATTACAAATCAATTATCCAAATAAAATTTTAATTTTAACGAAGCACAAAAGTAATCATTTTTTTATTAGGATAAAATATTTGCTTTCAGAATGCTTGGATGTTCAGATTCTTGTCGATAAGGAAGCCGTCGATGGCTTTCAGGTCGAAACGAACTTTCTGCTTGGCTTTGAGTTTGATGATGAATAAGTCCTGTGACCCCTCAATGGTTTCTTTTGCGCCGATGTTAACAAAAGTGGGATACAACGATTTGACGCCATTGGTGTGAAGCCGGTCATTTGTCAGATTTTCCATCTCTTTCATGTTTAGCGGTTCTATTCCCGTGAACTCGTAATTTGCAGGGTTATAGGGTAAGGCAAAACTTAACGCATTGACGGATAGCAGGTCGATGCCCATTACTTTGATTTCGATTATCTCGCCTGCGTTGTAATTTTGTTTTGGCGTACTGATGTGAATCGTCCCTTTCACTTTTTCGATTCTACGGTTATCGCCGCCGTTTAACTGTGTGGTTACAACCGAAATATCATAGGCATCGATTAGTCCGTTTTTATTAAGGTCGCCGTTGCTGATATATCCTTCAAAATCGGCATCGCCACTGCGTAACCCGGTATAATTCCTGTATGAGGTGAAGTCGTTAGCGTCGATTTTGCCATCATTGTTGATGTCGCCCGGTATATAACTATCCGTTCCGGGCGCTTTGAAGACGTATAATTCTTTTCCGGAGCCATAGCCGCCGACACCATCCGTGATGTTCATCTTAACATAACGGGCAGTAGGATTGCCTGCAAACTCAAATATTTTCACTTCATTATTTCTATCCCATGAGAATGAATCGACAAATGTCCAGTTTTCTTTATCGAAGCTGTAATAAACGGAACCTTTCAGAATGGTGCCGTTCCCGGCGTTATCGCGAGGGAGGTAATGAAACTTATCCAATTGATTGATAGTTTTCAAGTCCATTATCAAGTCGAAGGGAAGCGCGTTTACATTATTGCGTGTATGCCATAGTTCTCCTTCTTCAAAATCGAACAGTCTGGGTAACGATCGGCCTTGATTTTCGACTGTTGTTTCGCCGATGATTCCTTTGATAGCAAATTCTAACGGATTGGATTTAGTGGTAGCTGTGCACGTTGTCTGTTCGGAGCATCCATCTTTATTGACTGCGCGAATTAGGAACGAATAAGTCGTTTCGGCTTCCAAATTTTCGAATAAAAGTCCGTTTTCTTTGATAGTAGTATAAGTCAGTCCGTTAAATTCAATTTCATAATAGTCGGCATTAGGTACGACATCCCAAGTGGGCTTTAACTTATAGGCTTCTGTGTTTTCTGCCGTAATCTGTGCATTGGCAGGGGCTTTCAATGGCCCCATATTAGTTTTGTGTGTATTATCCGGTTCAAATATGAATCCCTCAATTTGCAGCGTGATTAAAGTAGATGTGATGTCTGTTGAGGCCAACTTAACCAATAATTGCGGGTTTTTCGGTATGACAACTTTTTCGAACTCGCTTCCTTTGGTTGCAAACTTGTTAAGATTAGGGGATTTATCATAATAAAAAGCGTTTTCTTTACTTGAAAATTCCTCTAATGAAAAGACTTCTGTCAGTATTATTTTTTTACGACCGGCTTCTGCCGATATTTTCTTTGGTTTTACGTCGTTAGCAAGGCTTTGCATTTCAGCCGATACTTTCTTTGGTTTTTCAGTGACATTGATTCTGAACTCGGTACTTTTATTATTTAAAAAACCATCGAAATCGCCTACAGAGGGATATACAGTGACAGTTGCTTTATTTTTACTGTCGACTGTTGATTCGATAAGCGTTGTAACCCCTGTACCCTGTCTGTATTCTTCGGATATGCCATCGTCGTCATATTCTGTAAAAGCGCTGTTTCCTGAGGGGTACAGTTCATAAATACGAAGGTTCTTTTTGATTTCGGAAACGTTATTATGGGGGTTTGTCAAGGGAATGATAGCGCCGTTTTTAACGAAGACAGGCAATTTCCATACAGGTGTCTCAAAGCTGTTGATGATACAGTTGCCGGCATATTTTTCACCGATGAAGTAGTCTATCCAATCTCCTTCGGGCAGATAGATATTGTGACGGACGTCATTGCCCTGTTCGTCTGATTTTGTTGCCTGATAAACAGGGGCTACCAAGAAGTAGGGGCCATACAGGAACTGGTATTGGGTGGCTTTTCCCAGTGTATAAGGGTTAGGGTATTCTAAAAACATAGCTCTTATCATGGGAAGGTCGTCGACGGATTCTTTGGCGATGCTGTATGTATAGGGTATAAGTTCTGATTTGATTTTCAGGTACATGCGGTTGATGGAGGTTGCCGGTTCGCCGAGCGCGTGCGGATATTTTTCGTTAGTACCCCATCCGTCCATGTTCAGTTGCATAGGCGTAAACGTTTTCCATTGGAAGTCGCGTGTGTTGACTACCGGATTAGCGCCCCCGAAGATACCGTCCATATCAGAGGTTATGTTCGGGTTGCCTGACAAACCCGACCCTATATATGTCGGGATGTGAAAACGTATATATTCCCATACGCCGCCTGACTGGTCGCCTGTCCAGATACTTGCATACCGTTGTGTGCCCGCCCAGCCGTCTAACGAGATGATGAAAGGTCGTGCATTGTTGCCGTAATAAGTCATGATTTGTGCTACATTAGCGATGCCGTTCAAGCCAAACGAATACCCTGCACCGACCCATGCCACATCTGTTTTAAGTACGCGCACGCCCGCATCGCGTACCTCTTTTACTATATCACGTTGCAATAATGCGCCGATTCCTTCCCTCGGATGAAGGTCGGACTGCGTCCACAGACCTATTTGCACGCCATTTGTATGTGCATAATCGGTCAATGATTTAAGGTTGCGTATGTTACCCTCTAATGTCTCGGTTTGTCCGTAACCGGCTCCATATCCGTCGTTTGGCAAGAGCCAGCCGAATGGCATATCATGGTTTTTATAACGGTCGATGACGGCGCGTGCCGAGAACTGATAGTTGTTCATTTCACCGTTCAGCGATTCTTTTATTCCGCCGTTGTCGCGCTGGTTTTCTTTGTACCGTTTTCCGTCTTCAAACAGGATACCGTTTTCGTCTTCCGCCCAGTAATCGCGATTATAGGCATTGAGGTGTCCTTGATAAAAAGCGAATTTCGGCAAAAAAACAGGGTGTCCCGTCAGTTGGTAAAAATCATTCAGGAGTGGGACGACGCCATCATTGACCATGAAGAACACGTCCAAATAATCTGTTTCGTGATAGAGTTTGACGACACCTTTTTCTTCAGCCCCGAAATCGTACCGGCCCCTTCTGAACGTATGCCACATCACGCCATATCCGTTTGTCGACCAGTAGAACGGATTAGGCGAAGCCACGCCGCCGTCTGTCCAGCTGTTCTGGTTTTCGATAGCGATTGTTTTTCCTTTGTGCGAAAACCTTCCATTTTGTACGCCACCGCCATAGAAATATTCATCCGGGTTTTCTTTTAGCGTCAATATAACTTTGTTATTCTCAAACAACACAGGGACAGTTTCTTCAAAGACAATGGAATTTGATTCCCTGTTGACGATTTTCTTCAGGGTAGTATTTTTTTCTAAAATAAGATCAATCCTGCTTGTCGAAATGGTAATGTTGTTATTATCCTCTTTCAGGATCAGTGTAGTAACCATATTACGCGGATTATCTACCAGGATTTGAGCCGACGGTCGCGATTCGGGATTGCGGATAATACCGCCGGCATTGTCCTGAAACAAGCGAAAGATATTATCCCCATAAAAATCAAAAGTCATGCGGTTGGCATCGGAAAGCATCACCTCGACCGTTGTCGGATTGATTTGATTTACGCCGATAATTGTTAGTGGTTTTGCCCCTTCCTGACCGGAGGGTGATGGTGTTGTCACTTCCTGTGCGGAAGTTGAAAAGGTGGTAATTGTAAGCAAAAAGACAAGATAAAAGAACAGATTCTTTTTGCTGATTGTTGAAAATTTCATAAATGTTTTTTTTAAAAAAGTTAGTGAATAAAGCGTCAATAAACATGCAAAAATAATGAACTTTATTGAATTGGCAAAATAAATTTCTTGCGATTATCCATTGAGATTAGGAGAAAAGACGCGCATTGGTTTTGCCGGGAAAAGATTTTTATGTACTTTTGTACGCTTATATTGAAAAAATGAAGAAAATACTAGTAACTTACAACATGTTTCGGGAAGGGTTTACTGAACTCGTGGAAAGATATGATGTGACATTTCCGACAGGCGGCAAAGGGTTTAAATACAACGAAGTAATGAAAATGATTCCGGCATATGATGCGTTGTGTTCCATGTTTAATTTTCCGGTAAATAAGGAGTTGATTGATTGCGGGACGAGGCTACAACTGATTGCAAATTATGCGGTTGGGTTCGATAATATTGATATTGAATATGCAAAGGAGAAAGGTCTTACGGTGGCCAATACGCCCGGTCCGACGACGGCTCCGACGGCCAACCTTGCGTTGGCGCTACTTTTGGATACGGCTCGACGCATCTCAGAATATGATCGCAACCTGCGTTCTCCCAATGCGAACTTTAAACTCGGCTTACTCGAAAATCTCGGCGTACGGGTGACGGGCGCCACCTTAGGCATCATAGGCATGGGGCGTATCGGGAAAGCGCTCTGTAAACGGGCGCAGGCTTGCGGTATGGATGTAGTTTATTACGACCTCCACCGCCTTGATATGAATGAGGAAACGAATACCGGTGCGTTCTATGTCACCATGAATGAACTGCTCGAACAGTCGGATTTTGTATCACTCCATGCGCCATTTACTCCTGAAACATATCATATCATTGGAGAAGAGGCATTTAAGAGAATGAAGCCGACCGCCATTTTGATCAATACATCGCGTGGCTCCCTTGTCGATGAGAAAGCATTGGTGAAAGCATTACAAAATGGTGAAATACGTGGCGCGGGATTGGATGTGTTTGAATTTGGCGATATTCCCTCTCCCGAACTCTTAACAATGGAACAGGTAGTTCTTACGCCCCATATCGGCACACAGACTTCTTTTTCGCGCATCGATATGGCGAAAGCGGTCAGTGATAATGTGATAGGTTTCTTTGAAGGTGACCGTCCGGTCAGCCGCGTTTACTAAATCCGCAAAAACAAACTTCAACAGGCAAAGATGAGATATGTTATTGCATTAATATTCATGCAAATAGCCGCATTTATTTATGCTGATTCAGCGACTATGGCGCCTATTTATGATGAATCAACAATTGATTCGTTAAGTGAAATTGTTTTTGATAGTGAGATCGTTTATGCACGAAAAATCGAAATAGTAAGTTCCCACAGTAGCCTCTCTTTATATACCGAACATTTTGAAAAACTGTTTCCGTTATATAATAAATTGATAAAAGAATCGAAAAAACATTCTGATATGGACGGTCTGTTTTTTTGCTATTGTTCGATAGCCAATTTGTACTATTGTTCAAATGACAGAGACAATACGGAAAAATATTTGAGTTTGGCCGACATCTATTCGGAACAGATAGTGAACGATTTGAATCTTGCACTGTATTACCGCATTAAGGCCCAGTTTTATCAGCGTTATCTTCCGGAACGTATGCCCGAAGCGATTAGCAATTATCAAAATTCATTATCCTTGTATGACAGGTCGGGCGTCGTAGGTCACGAAGATGAAATGGCTATCATTTTACGCAATCTGACTTCTGAAGCGCATCTTCGGTATGATTCTGCATACATTAATAAGAATATCAGGAGATTAGATGAATTTCGTGAGTATCTAAACTCACCAATCGTTGCATACTATTACATGGAAGTGATGGCTACATCGTTTGCTGTATCCTACTATTATACTTCCGATGACCGGTTTCTCGACAGCATCATTTATTATTATCAGCAATGCTTGGATTTGAATGAAAAAGGATTCCTGCCGAAATTTTTTGATTATTTATGCGTTGAATTATACACGATTGTTGCAGAAACTATCAGCATGAAAAAAAATCCGGACATCGTTGTAATTGACAGTCTGCTGTCAATTGCCATAGCCCATGATGTGGATTCGTTGGGAATGGCGCGTGTTTTTCAGACAAGAGCGCGCACTTATTTTTATCGAAATATGATTGATTCGGCAGAATTTATGGCATTGAAATCACAATCTTATTTAGAAACCAACAATAGAAACAAGGACTATTTGTTAGAAAAGCGAAATATTGATTTACTGCGTACATTATATGAAAAGAAAGGCGATTATAAGAAAGTGATTGAATATAACAACTTGTGGTCGAATAAAAACGACGAGATACGGTCGAATGAAGTGAAAGAATTGGAATTACAATTTGAGGCTGAAATGAAAGAATCGGAACTGAAACGCCTCTATGCCGAAGGGTTGTATCATGAAAATCGTAACAAACTTTTTATTTTGGCCTGCGCCCTGCTTTGTCTTTCTACCTTTTTTCTGTTGTTTTATCTCCATTTCAAGAAACGTAACCTGAATAGCCAACTTGCGCTTATCGATGCGGAACGGGAAGAAACGAAACTGAAAGTGAAACTGAAAGAAGAACAAACCGTAAAGATGCAATTGGAAAAATACATGGCACTTTCCGACTTTCGCCTGAAAGAACTGGAAATTATCGGAAAAACAAAGGATTTGGAACAACTGTACAAAGACAAGGAGGCGTTGGATAATCAAGTAGAATTGTTCCGACAAAAGGTGGAGGCCTTTGAAGCGCAAATAGAGGAAGAGACACAAGAAGGCAGTGATTTGCAATATGTTATCACAGAAGACCTCCGGCGTCTTTTTTCCAGAAATACGGCTGAATACAATAAATACATTGAAAATCTTGAAACCCTGAATAAGTTTTATATAGACATTATCAATGAAAAAAGTGACGAAAAACTTTCCGTTTCGTATCTGAAATATTGCGTATGTTTTGCGATTGGCATGACGAGTAATGAGGTAGCGGAATGTTTCAATATCGAACAGACTTCCGTGCACATGATACGATACCGGTTAAAGAAAAAATTCGGATTAGGTAATGACGAGGACTTAAGTCAGTTTCTGCAGGAACAGATTAGTAATTAGTAATTATTCAGCGCTTTCCAAAGATTATCTTCCGGTGGATTTGCCATAATGTTAATTATCTCCTTTGAGACAGGGTGAATAAATTCAACGCTACGGGCATGTAGGCATATACCTCCATCAGGATTGGAGTGTTCCGCACCATATTTGAGGTCGCCTTTTACCGGACACCCTATTCGGGCAAGTTGGCAGCGAATCTGGTGATGACGTCCCGATTCGAGGTCTATTTCGAGTAAATAATAGTTGTCCGAGCGCGAAATCAGGCGATAGTGCATGATAGCTTTTTTGGCGTTGGGTTTTTCGTTGTCGTAAGCATAACTTTTGTTTTGTTTTTCATTGCGAACCAACCAGTGGGTAAGCGTACCCTCATGTTCAGGCGGACATTTTTTTACGACAGCCCAATATGTTTTTTTGACCGTTCCGCTACGAAACAGTTCATTCATACGTGTTAGCGCTTTACTCGTTTTTGCAAAAACAACAACGCCTGTCACCGGTCTGTCTAATCTATGTACGACGCCTATAAAGACATTTCCGGGTTTTGCATATACTTCCTTGAGATATGATTTCAGCAGTTCCGACAAAGGCGAATCGCCTGTTTTGTCACCCTGTACAATTTCGTGACAGTTTTTGTTGACTGCAATCAAATGATTATCTTCGTAAATTACTTCCATTTTGTGATTCATTACATCCTTCCCGGGCAGAAAACTGAAAACTACTACATCCCCATCCCTCCGCAAACTGTAATAACCTGTCCTGTGACATACGACGACAGGTCGGATGCAAGGAACAGGGACACATTGGCGACATCATCCGGTGTCCCACCGCGACGTAAAGGGATTAGTTTTTCCCATTCTTCTCGCACTTTTTCGGGAAGGGTTGCGGTCATTTCGGTGATGATAAATCCCGGAGCTATCGCATTGGCGCGTATGCCGCGTGACCCTAATTCTTTGGCAATGGATTTTGCCAAACCTATCATACCCGCTTTCGAGGCGGAATAGTTTGCCTGACCTGCGTTCCCGGAGACGCCTACCACCGAAGATATATTGATGATACTTCCGGATTTCTGCTTCATCATAATAGGAGTTACGGCGTGGATAAAATTGAATGCCGATTTCAGGTTCACATTGATAACCATATCCCATTGCGGTTCATTCATTCGAAGCATCAGTCCATCGCGGGTGATACCGGCATTATTTACAAGAACATCAATGTGTCCGAACTCATTCATAATTTCCTTCACTGTTTCGTGTGTTTCTTCGAAATTGGCTGCATTCGAGGCATACCCTTTCGCTTTGACACTAAAGTCTTCCAGTTCCTTTTCCAAAGACTTCCCTGTTTCGTCGATTGTCAAGTCTGTGAAAGCAATATCTGCTCCTTCTGAAGCGAATTTTAAAGCGATAGCTTTTCCTATTCCACGTGCTGCTCCTGTAATGAGCGCTGTTTTTCCTTCTAATAATTTCATGCTATTTTTTCTTTATTATAATCCCATCGAAAATCAAATGCCTGACTGTGTCTTTACGTTGTGATAACTTTGTGGGCGAATCGCCGAGCAGTCCCCTGATATAGGGCACTTCTATTCCCTTCAGTGAATAATGTATCAAAAGAGCTGTCGTTTCTACATCCGGTATTTCGAAAAGTCCTTCCTCTATCCCATTCGTCAATATTTTTTTTATCAACGCTATTTCCTGAAGATTATATCTTTTACGTACTTTTGCAACATTCCAACTGTCGTGAAAAAAATTGGCGCGCAGGGAGCCGTTACGGTCTACCGTATCCTTGAATGCTTCCAATCGCATATACAGAAACGTGATCAGTTTATCATCGGCCGGAAGTTTTTTCGCATCCACCGTATCAAGCATTTCATAGAGGCGTTCCATCTCGTTATCAATAACGATAGCGGATATTTCCTCCTTGCTTTTGAAGTACATATACAGTGTACGACGACCTTTTTTTGAGGCGAGGGCTATATCGTTCATCGTGGTTCGCTCGATGCCTTTACGGGCGAACACCCGCCTTGCCGCATCTATCAATAATTTTCGTGTATTGGAAGTAGTTTCCGACATAATAAATGCACATTTGTTGAATATTTGTGCGCAAAAGTAGTCAAAAAATACAATACTACAAAAAAAATAAAAAAAGTTTTGGAAAAAATTTGTTTTTATCAAAATTATCTTTATCTTTGCAACCCCAAAGAAAAAATATCGCGGAGTGGAGCAGTGGTAGCTCGTTGGGCTCATAACCCAAAGGTCGTAAGTTCGAGTCTTGCCTCCGCAACAATAAAAAAGCGCTCATAACGGGGCGCTTTTTTTTAGGAAGGTCTTGTAGTTCAATGGATAGAACGGAAGTTTCCTAAACTTCAGATTCGGGTTCGATTCCCGGC
>JGI24702J35022_10002992_pt1 | contig 10229 bp, 3 predicted proteins | sample TergutTh196P4_FD_35022 | JGI IMG/M metagenome (IMG submission 35022)
AGTGGAGGGCTTAAATGAAAGCCAAGCGTTACACAGAGGAACAAATAATCCGGATTCTCAAAGAAGGAGAGTCTGGAGCCAAAGCTTCATACTGTCAAGGGGATTTCAGATATTGCCACATAATAATCCTAACAACTCACCTAAAACATTTGACTTAGGGCTAAAAGCTATGATAGAGTGCGCTTGAAAAAGCAAACAAGCCAATAAGGAGTTATTTATGCCCCTTACGTCTTGTGGTGCAAAGGAAGCACCGATAAAACAAACCTTCGAACCCATGTTTTCTGTGTCAGGCACAGTAGCATGGGTTTTTTGTATTCAGTTAATATGTGAGGAGATGAAATCATGAAAGTAGAAAAGTCTGTAAAGGAATTTGGAAAGAAGGTTTTTATTTCAGTACTGGTAGCGCTTACTCTTTTCTCAACCAGTACGCTTACAGCGGTATTAACACAGCAGAAAGCAGTAGAGGCGGCGATTCTCCAAAAGCCTCTCTTAACCAATGAACAAACAATAACCTCCAGTAATACCATATCCGCAGGTGTCACCATCGTGCAGATTGAGGCAGGGTTATCGCACAGTCTTGCACTTATGTCTGATGGTACAGTGTGGGCATGGGGTGCCAATAATTACGGGCAACTGGGCAATGGAAGTACAGCGGCAAGTGTTCCGCCGGTTCAGGTAAGTAACCTTAGCGATGTAATAGCGGTATCAGCTGGAACTTCTCACAGTATGGCAGTAAAGTCAGACGGCACTGTGTGGGCATGGGGTCTTAATACCAACGGACGGCTAGGGGATGGCACGACAACACAGCGCACTGCTCCAGTTCAAGTAATGAATCTTACAGGGGTAGTCTCGATTGCCGCCGGAGCCGATCACAGTATGGCAGTAAAGTCAGATGGTACAGTGTGGGCATGGGGTCTTAACACCTACGGGCGGCTAGGGGATGGCACGACAACACAGCGCACTAGCCCTGTACTGGTTAGTAATCTTACAGGGGTAGTCTCGATTGCCGCTGGAGCCTATCACAGTATGGCTTTTAAATCCGATGGAACAGTATGGGCATGGGGTCTCAATACCAACGGACGGCTAGGAGATGGAACGACAACTCAACGTATTACTCCTGTACAAGTAAAAAATTTCACAGGGGCAGTTTCAATTGCTGCAGGTGAAGCCCACAGTATTGCTTTAAAATCCGATGGAACAGTATGGGCATGGGGTCTCAATACTAACGGACGGCTGGGAGATGGAACGACAACTCAACGCACTACTCCGGTTCAAGTGAGTAATCTCACTGGAATCATAGCAGTCTCTGCAGGCAGTGCCCATAGTATGGCATTACAATCCGATGGAACGGTGTGGGCATGGGGGCTTAATACCAATGGTCAATTAGGAGACGGAACCGCAACCATACGCACTACTGCGGTTCAAGTGAGCTCGCTCACTGGGGCGGTTTCAATTGCCGCCGGTGGGTCGCATAGTATAGCTTTAAAATCCGATGGGAAAACATGGGCATGGGGAAACAACGCAAACTATCAATTGGGTGATTGGTCAATTCTTAATAGAAACACCCCGGTGCAGGTAATCGGCATTGCCGAAATTATCGATGTTTCAGTTGGGAGCTCACACTATTTAGCTCTTAAGTCAGATGGCACTGTATGGGCATGGGGGCTTAACACCAACGGAAGACTAGGGGATGGAACCACAACCACTCGATACACGCCGGTGCAGGTAAGCGGTCTAAGCGGAGTAATAGCAGTATCAGCGGGAGACGCTCACAGTATGGCTTTAAAATCAGACGGCACTGTGTGGGCATGGGGTCTTAATACTAATGGTCGGTTGGGAGATGGAACGACAACTCAACGTACTACTCCGGTTCAAGTGAGTAATCTCACTGGAATCATTGCAATCTCTGCAGGCAGTGCTCACAGTATGGCTTTAAAGTCTGACGGAACAGTTTGGGCATGGGGACTTAATACCAACGGACGGCTAGGTGACGGTACGACAACAGCACGTGCTACTCCGGTGCAGACAAAAAATCTCACCTCTATTACAGCCATATCTGCTGGCGCATCCCATAGTATGGCTTTGAAATCCGATGGAACAGTGTGGGCATGGGGTCTTAATACCAATGGTCAATTAGGAGATAGCACGACAACCCAGCGCACTAGTCCGGTAATGGTGAGTAATCTTACTGGAGTAGTCTCAATTGCCGCCGGAAGTGCCCACAGCCTAGCAGTAAAGTCAGATGGCACCGTGTGGGCATGGGGTCTCAACACTAACGGACGGCTAGGTGATGGTACAATAACCCAGCGTACTAGCCCTGTACAGGTTAGTAATCTTACAGGGGTGTCTTCTATCTCTGCTGGAAACGCCCATAGCTTAGCTATTAAGCTGGATGGAACAGCGTGGGCATGGGGTCTTAATACCAATGGACAGTTAGGGGATGGAACTATAACCCAACGTTTAACTCCGGTACAGGTAAGTGGGTTTACCAATGCCATTTTAATCTCAGCCGGTGTTTCGAGTAGCCTTGCCGTCAAACAAAACGGAATGGCATGGATTTGGGGGTATGTGAACACCGATAGAATCACTTCTTCCAGCGTTCCTGTTCGCTCACATGTCGGGATTATTTTGCCTGAAAGTCTAATTATTGAACAAGACTCCTATGTAGCAGTTGTCCCTGAGAATAGCGGTTCCTATGCCGAGATTATAGTCAATGCTGTCGCATTGGATTCGCTTGATAATCCAATCAGCGATATAGAGATTACCTATAGTTTGGCGCAGCCTTATACCGGTATCAGTGTTGATAGCCTGACAGGAGTAGTAACGGTTGACAACAACGCTCTGCCGGGGTCGGCATGGATAAAAGCTTTCTGTGAAGGTCTTTCTTCCATAGTGGAATTAGAGTTGATTGTACCGTCAGCGCTTAGCTTCAACCAAAATCCATATGCCGCTGTTATTCCAGCATCGGGTAATCCGAGCGCAACAGTTACAATTAAGGCGACTGCCTTTGACGCGCTCAGTAATCCTCTTGACGAAGTAGCTTGCATATATAGTCTGGATGGCATTTACTCTGGAGTATCTATTGACAGTGCCAGTGGTGTGATTACGATTGACGATACGGCGTCGTTTGGAATTATCGAAATAACTGCTTCGTGCTATGGGCTAATTGCGTCTTCGTTATTGAACCTTATTTCTGCCACATCCGCCGACAACGGCGAGATAATCATTCCTGTTGAGGAAAACGAATACTACACTGTAAGTTCGTGGGCTTATGACGTTGAGGATTTTGAGGGTCTGTATTATGTTCTAACCTATGATGCTTTCATGTTAGTGGTTGAGGATTTGTCAGCGCTGACATGGAACAACGAATTAACTCTGGGAGAAATTCCCGGTACTGGGATAACAATAATAGCTTTTAACCCGGGCGAAATAATATTCACTTTCAATACGGCTATTGCGCCTGACATGGCATGGAACGGAATAACCAATGTTTTCCTTTTTAAGGCAATCGACAGTGGTTTTACTACCGTAAATCTTTTTGAGGCGTCGGCAGGCTATACCAGCAGAACTACCACTCCATCGAAAAGCGATGAAAAGCCGGCATTAACATCCGAGCGTACTCTCCCCAAGCAAGAAGAAACACTATCAGGTAGAACTCTTCCATATGACGAAAGAGCCAAAGGTTTAATGGCAAGGTTGAGTGAGTATAACGACTTTTCTGATGACGACAAGCAATACATACGGGAATATTTAGGACTTATCAGACCACCTACCGAAGAAGAGTTGTATTTCATAGCTCAATGGGAAAAAGAGCAAGCTGAATTAATAAATAACATATCTCCGGAGGCAATTCTGCTTGGACTTTTAGAAGAGAGAACCACCTTTGACACTATTAGTCCGCAAGATTGGGCTAAAATAGAGAAGTTTTTCAGCAACCTAACTACGGCTGAAATAGAAGCGTTGCTAAAGAGAGGCGCTTCAGCAAAAGAAATCCTGCGAATTAATCTAACCATGGAAAAGGGGTTATTTGACGTTTTTGAAGCGGAGAAGCTGCTAAAAATGTATCCGGATGACAGTGAGCGAAGTAAGTTAGTATTCAATTTTTATACCAGTACGCTTGGCAGTGATGAGACAGTTAAGCAATCCGCAAAAACAATGGTACTAAATGGCGCTAGTATTGATACGGTTCGTAGCACGCTTAATCTGGCAAGCGGCGTCACAAGAATACTATTAAATCCGGAAACCGATGAAATCAGAATATACAATCCAAATGGTTCTACGCCTTCACGAGGAGGTTTATCTGCTCAAGAGTTTGACCCTGTTGCCCCATTTTCGGTCAATAACGGGACTGGTGAAAGCATTGACCTCAATTCAGGCAATCTGAGGTATATCCAAGATATTCTTAATCTGACAGGTATCAATGGCTTCGACCTAAATCTCGCGCTGGTATATAACTCAGCAGAGTCCGCTTTGTACACAGAGATTGGGGAAGAATACTGGTATGAGTTATGGATTGTACTTTGTCAAGAAGACCTTTACATAAACGGCGACCCGTACGATGCATACTGCTATGCCGAATGTTTTTATGACTATTATGACGCTTTATCATTTGCAAACGACTATTCTAGCGGGGTACAGATTAGTTCTTCTTCAGGGTGGATATCCAATTCGATTCCTGATACGCCGACGGGTTCTTGGATTAACGAAATGCTGATTGCCAGAGCAGCATTCAATTACTGGTATGAAGACTATATTGTTTATGATAACCCTGCTCCAAGTAAGCTTTATGTATCCTACAACGATGGATATAAGCGCTATTCTGGCTATATCTTGCCCATTTCAGAAAGTCTCACTTACGATTACTGCGATGGTGAATATTATGCCTATTCATGGGACTGGTGTTATCATTGCTATGAGACATGGACAACAGATTACGAAGGAGAATTGTACGGAGAGTTATTTTTTGAATATAAAGTGATTCTTACCAGTGAGTCTCCTCCTTATCTGGAAGATGAGGGGTATTATCGCCGTAACATCATTTCTCACAAGGTGGAAGGCAACGGATTGGGAGCAGGTTGGAGCTGGAATCTGCCAAGTATAAACGATGACGGCAATAACAGCACACTTAACTTAGGCAACGGTCAGTCATATACTATTGGAGAATACAATTCCTCTACCAATACGTACGCACTGAAAAACTACAGCCTGCAAGACTTGGTCCTCAAACAAGATAATAGCTATAACAACGGTCAGTACACCTCCTACTATGTGCTTGAATACAAGAACGGCGACAAAGCCTACTTCAATAACAAAGGTCTGCTTATGGCACAAGTGGATAGGTATGAGAATACCATAACCTATAAATACTCCTCTTTTGGCGGCAATCAGGTACTGAGTCAAATTATTGACTCAGCCGGGCGTACAATCAATTTGGCTTATGCCAATACATCAAACGGACGTACTGTTACCATTACACTTCCTGATAACAGCCAAATCCTGATTACAATGGATAAAATCTCAGGGCACATGACGCATTACGCTTTAACAGCAATTACAGATGCCAAAGGCAATCAAACACAATTCAACTACACCACCAGTGCGGGTGCTTTTAATCTTTTTGAGAATTACAATGTTTCTTCTTCCAATAACTATTGGGCATTACTGACCGAGGTAATCTATCCGACCTCTGCCAAGAAGGCATTCAGCTATACCAAATACACCGACAACGTTGGTAGTTATGGTTATCGCCAGTTCTACAGAGTGACCGCAAGAAAAGACATTGTAGATTGGACTGATTACAACCTTAAAACCTATAGCTACAGCGGTTCAAGTAACGGCAACGGGGCATATGATCCTAATGATTTGCCGTCAGGTTATACCTACTCCGCTACAATTACGGATGGTAATGACCCGCAGAATATCCTTACTACTATCTATGTTTTTAACAATAAACACCTGTCGATAAGCGAAACAGTCAAGAACAACAATGTCATGGTATCCACCACAACCTATGACTACAACGCTGACAAGCTACCGGTTACGCTAACATTGCGCATCTATAACTCAAGCGGTGACTATATGGAAGCAATCCTCCTCTATGAGTATGATAGCAAAGGCAATGTCACAGCGTACTGGAACGAGCAAGCCAATGGTAATAAGGCTAATACCGACTTCAAAACCACTCTCACTTACGATAGTGCATATAGCTTGCTGCTTACCAAGACTTATAAACAGGATGCCAATACTACAATACTTGAGCAGTACACACTGACACCCGACAACAAGTCTATTTCCGCGGTCGAAATCAAAGTCAACAATGTACTACAAGCCAAAACGGCATTTACATATAGCGCAAAAGGTGAGGTATTGACCGAGCAGGCTTACAAGGATGGTTTTGTTAACTACGTCGAAACAACTTACACCTATGACTCAGCCGGTAATCTGACTGATATTATCAATAGCGGGATTAAGGACGTTGACGGCAATTTGGTAACCGGTACCCCGGGCGCGAATTCAGCGGCGGGCAGATTGGCTCAAAGCTTTAGCTATAACAGTGTCGGTTGGTTAACTTCTGCTACTGATGCTAACGGCAATACCACTTCATATCAGTACGATGTACTGGGACGTGTTACCAAAATCACCAACCCCGATAACACTTTCCAAACCATGAGTTATGATGATGTTAATAATATTCTCACTGTTACCGATGAGTTAGGCGTCCAGCTCAAGTACTACTACGACAGCTATGGTAACTTGCTGCGCATTTACGACGTAACCGAAGGGCAGTATCTGCTAATTAATACCTACGATGCCAAGATGAGGCTTTCCACCAGCGGTAATCATAACAACAGCGCTCAAAGCGCCTTGACCAGCTATACCTATGATTATTTTGACCGGGTTCTGACTCAAGTTACGACGGACAAGAACAATACAATCATCGCCTCAGAGTCTTATGTATACGATAACGCGTCGGACAGTGGGCTTTATCTTAAAACCACTCATACCATTGAGGGTGACAGCAACTCACCTTCAATAGTAAGCTCGACATACGTTAACAAATCAGGTCTCTTGGAAAAGCAATCAAGAACATTTAACAACACGGAATACTTTGATTTCTTCAGCTATGACTACTTGGGTAATCTGTTAACTGAAAAGACAGCCATAGCCGTACAGAACTACAACTATGTACCCTACACGGCCAAATACGAGTATGACTTTGCCGGCAGGGTAATCAAGCAATATAACGTAGCCTCGGAGTATTCCACGTTTGAGTACGACGCTTTGGGGAGGCTGATTAGCAGTACAGACTATGCTGCCAATGCCTCACTCAGTCCATACTCCACAACTTACATTTACGATGATTTGGGAAGGCTTCTGCAGCAGAGCATTCCTTTCGAGAAAAGCGGCGGTACTACCTACTATTCGGTCACCAAATACTATTATGACGCAAATGGCAACGTAACCAAACAGCAGACATCCGATAACCTGCCTGCTCAAGCAAACAGTTATACCAAGACTGAATACCAGTACAACAGTCGCAATCTGTTAACTCAGGCTACACAATATGATGGAGTTACGGCCTACTACACTTCCTATACCTACTTCGCCAATGGTTTGGTAGCCACTATGGTCAGCGGAAACGGCGCTTCAACCACATCATACACTTACGACCATGCCGGCAGAGTGCTCAGTGTTACGGACGCCTTAAGTCAAACGGAGACTTACAGCTATGATACCAATGGTAACCTAACATCAAAGACTGACCGCAATGGCTGGGTTACAACATATACTTATGACGGGCTTGGCAGAGTGCTGACAATGACCGTGGATACCGCTAGCCCATCTACAGATATCTCACAGGCTTTCACCTACACCTTAACCGGAGCGTTGCTCAGCGAAGATAACGGAGATTTCGCCGCGATATACACCTACGATGAGCTGGGCAGACTAGTCTCAGTCAGTGAGTCAAACAATGTAATCAAAACATACACTTACGATATTGCCGATAACCGCCTCTCCTACGTCTTGAAGGCAGATAATGTCATCCAGATAAACACCGGCTATGTTTATGACCACTTCAACCGTTTGGAAATTGTCGAGGAAAACGGGTTAACTGTTGCTGTGTATACCTATGACATCAATGGAAACAGAGACAGTCTAATCTACGCCAACGGAACGTCGGAATACTACACTTATAACTTAGCCAACATGGTAACCAGCCTAATCAACAAAGAGGGAAGCACTGTAATCTCAAGCTTTTCCTACACCTACTACTTAGACGGGAATCAGCACACCAAGACCGACCACACTGGGCTCGTTACTACCTATGAGTATGACGGAATGGGAAGGCTGGTGTTAGAAGAAGAGACTTTGCTGAGCATAGTACAACAAAGCTGGACTTATACTTACGACACGTCGCACAATCGCATTATGATGGTGACCTATAGTCCGTTAATGACCTTTGTGACAGATTACACTTATGACTTAAACAATCGCTTGCTTACAGAGGCCAGAGCTACCGGGAACGGGTGGGCAATTACCAACTATTCCTATGACAACAACGGTAACCAGATAGTAAAGTACTACCAAGAACTGCAATATATTCCATTGGGAGGCATATCGCACTCTATCGGGTTATCGGCCGGACAAGAAGGCTTTGATACCTACACCTATGACGGACTAAACCGACTGATAGCGGTTAATATCGGCGAGGTAGAGGCTACCTATTCCTACAAAGCCGATGGGTTACGTATTTCCAAGACAGTGGATAACAGCACAACCAAGCATATCTGGGACGGAAGCTATATCTGTCTTGAACTGGATGGCAATGACGCTGTAATTGCCAAGTACATACACGGACTCAACCTGATTGCCGCTGAGAGTAATGGCTTTAGGCTTTACTATTTGTACAATGCCCATTCAGACATAACCCAGACCGCCGATAGTTATGGGGCGGTTGTTAACAATTATGCCTATGACGCCTTCGGCAATGAACTCAACCCCGACCCCAATGACTCCAATCCATTCCGCTATTGTGGCGAGTACTACGATATTGAAACCGGTAACTACTACCTCAGAGCCAGATATCTTGACCCATCAATCGGTCGCTTCATTTCGGCTGACACACATTGGAATGTAGGCAACATGATTTACGGGAACAACCCTGTTAAATGGAATGAACGTGAAGCGAACGAAAGAGACCCTCTTGGGTTAAACACATACACATACAGACCAGACATCCAAGCAATCATGCAGAGCGGAAATCTATACGCATATTGCATGGCAAATCCAGTTATGTTTGTTGATCCAAGCGGAAACATAGCTATAATTGATGATATAGCTGTCGGATTAGTAGTTGTTGGTATCGTAGCAATTGCAGGTGTGTGTGTTTATTTGATGACTCCTGCAGGGCAAAGTGCTTCAAGGTCACTAGGTACTACTATTGCTGATTCTTTTAGTAACGCTTTTAAATGGGTCACTGGGCTGTTTGCAGCAAATATTCCAAAAGGTTTAACAAATGTTGCGAAAGATTATGGAATTCTGCGATGCGTCGAAGCTACTGATGCAATGGTTAAATATTTGCAAAACAACAATAAAAACGGGGGAATTGTTACAATTCAGTTTTCAGGTGGTATCCGTGATAATTATGTTATAAGTAGTATGAACCCCACGATAGCAATAAGTTCTAATGGTCGTCATATGGGAGTTCTATTTCAAGGGAAAATTTACTGTAATATCCATCCATATGGGTTGCCGACTGAACAGTGGATTAGTGATTTTCTCGGGGTTGGCGAAAAGTCAGTATCAATCGTTTATTTCTGATAAGGAAATTGAAATGGATATTTTATTTAGCCTTCTACAAAAAATCAGAGAGAAACCAGGTCTCTACATTGGAGAACCATCGTTGTTGCGCCTTTTCCACTATATTAATGGATATAACATGTGTGCATATGAGGCAAATATTAATTACCATCATTGCTTGGAAGGGTTCAATGAATATGTAAATACCTTCTATGGCTGTAAGCATACCTCAAAGAATTGGGAAATGCTCATCACTGAACATTCTGGAAACTATAGTGAAGCATTTTACAAATTTTATGAATTGCTGGAAGAGTATTTGAAACTAACAGGCGAAACGTCTGGGATAATAAAAGCCATCGAAGACTCTGAGCAAAATAATCATTTTAGTCCCTCTGTTGTTGTGATTGATGCTCGTGGTCCAAAATTAT
>JGI24702J35022_10002993_pt1 | contig 10225 bp, 11 predicted proteins | sample TergutTh196P4_FD_35022 | JGI IMG/M metagenome (IMG submission 35022)
CTTTCTATTTTCTTTTCGTCAGAGGTGAATCCTAATCCGATTAAATCAAATAAATCGTCCGCTCCGCCTTCCGCAACAAGAAAAACAGCGTTCTTCCCGTTCAAATTATCTACAAACCCCGATACGTCAATCGAAAACTGCGCGGTCTTATTCTCAGAACCGGAAGGCACTTCAATAACACCCATTTTTTTACCGCCCCATGCAGTATTGTCCCACGGACCGTCTAACCAAACATTTATCTTAAAAGAGTCTGATGTTTTAGGAGTAAGGAAAAGATTAAATTCGGTATTGTTGCCCTGTTTAGTTCCTTCAAAGGCTTTTATTCCTTTGTCGTTCGCATTAAGACCGCCGAAACCGAAATACTTGTACCCAATAATGTCGCCGTTCTTCACATCTGTTATGGGTGCGTTATTATCCCAAATATCCCACGAACTCGATTGACTGTTGAGATTGGAGAGGTAACAGGCAATTCCCGCAGAATAGTATTTATACGGGTCAAGTCCGTAAAGCATAAAGCCCTCCGAGGTTACTTCCGCTCCCGTGTACTCGTTACCGCCTGCTTTAGCAGTCCAAATGTTATTTTGTGCATAGGGGTCGTATGCCCTTATCGTAACCTTTCCGCCGTTTGCTACGGATTTTTCATCCCAGTCAATTATAATGGGCGCAACCATAGCCTGTCGCGTGTAACCGTGACCTCTTGGGGCTCTGTGATAAAATGCGTACCACTGCCCGTTAATTTCTTGAATACTTCCGTGCGTGTTATGTCCTGCGTAGCTTGTCTGTAGTGCAGTTCCGTTTTGGTTCACCAAAGGCGCGCGCGAGTCCACAAGTACGCCGCCGCTTCTCCACGGACCGAGCGGTGTATCTCCGAAAGCGTAGCGCAATGTAGAGTTGGTACTTCCGAGCCCGTAATCAGGTCCGGAATATCCACTATATACCCACACATATTTATTTCCTACTTTACGAATAGAAGCCGCCTCAAAAAAGTTGAACGCGCCTAAGTCCTCATCTTCAAATACATGGGGATATGTAGTACCTGCAGGGTCTCTGACTACCCCGTAAGAAGAACTTGCGGGTATAAAATAATCTATTGTCTTTGCGCCCGGTCTGAGAGAATACATTGTGCTTTGGTCAAGCTCCGCCGCATAAGACCTTTGAAAACCCCAGTATCCGTATGCTCTGAAGCCAATTTCGTAATCAGGGTCGAGAGGGTCGTCCACATATTCCACATAAACCGCAGGGTCAAAGCCTAAAATACTGCCTGTTTTCAATGTACGACCATCGTCGTTCAGGTTAATCGGCTCAAAAGGTCCGATGGGGGTTGGACCTTTCGCAACCATTGCGCCCCTGCCGCTGGCTTGATTGTTTGGGTAAAGGTAGTATTCCTTGATTGTTCTTGCGCCTGTTGCATCTCTTCTCAATACTTCAACAAGGTCGGGCGCAAACATAACGTCCCATAAATTAGTAGCGGGGTCTTGGAATGTAAATATAGGTCCTTCATCTCGCCAATTACTTAAATCCTCTACCGGCGCAGACCAAGCCCTTATGTCCAATCCGCAGTAAGCTGTAAATCTTACGTCGTGTGAACCGATGATATAAGCGCGATACTTACCCGGGTTGTCAGGGTCCTCAAAAACGCGTGGTTCACCGTCCGGTATATGCTCCCACAGCGGTAAGTACGGATTTACCGCCGCAACACTTAGCGGAGATATAATTGAGAATACGCCGAGCGCAAAAGCCGCCGCGAGTAGAATTGTTTTTACTTTTTTCATAAAAAACACCTTTCACAATAATATTTTGGTTAGACTGACTGTATTCTAATTATATAGGGCGGGAATAGAATTTTCAATGGGATTTCACAACACATAATTGATATATTGTTCTTTTTGATATAAAAACATCAAATCGGATTGCTCTGCGCTTTATCACGCATAGCAACCCGACAAATTATTATTAATTGATATATTGTTCTTTCGCCAGCTTTGTTTTATAGTGCAAAATGTCAATGCGTTTTTCTCTTGCCTTCACATTTTTTTCCGAAACACATTCGGGCTTAGTCCTACGTTTTTCTTGAACTGCCTTATAAAATGGTATACCACGCTGTATCCGAGAATGTTGGAAATTTCCTTTACCGTGTGGTCGGTGGAAAGAAGCAATTCCTGTGCGCGTGAAACCCGCGCTTGAATTTTATCGTTTATGCAGGATGTACCAAATGTCCTGCGGTATAACACTTGGAAATACGTCGGAGACAAATTCGCGCTCTTAGCAAGTTCGTTAATACTCCAATTCTGCTCGGGGCGGCTCAAAATCAACTCGCGTATTTTTATTAGCTTGTCATGGTGAAGTGTTTCTACGCCGAGACATGACATATTACTCCAATTTCGTCCCGTTTTTATCATCAGGTATTTCGTAAGTGCTTCCAAGGCTTCTTCGCTTTGCTCGTTATCGTTTTTTCGTCTGAATTCCCAGTGAATCAGGTTTAATATGCTCGATATGTCCTCATAATCGGCTAAAAGTATCGGCGTGTTCACGGGAAAGGTCAACGCTTCAGAGAAAAGCTGCTTGTCCTCGGCTACAAAATGAAAATAATCATCTGCGTACTCGTCACTCATCGAAATGTATTTATGCGGTGTGTTAGAGTCAATCAATATAGCGGTCGGAGCGTTGATTGAAAATAGCTGTGTTCTTATCGTCAAAAAAACAGGCGACTTGAAGATAAGATAAAGATAGTCTAAGACGCCCTGTGGACGTTCAAAGGAAAAATCCTTGCCGTTGCGGTTATCAAGCTTTATTTCGTGAATGTACATTTTTTCCCTTTCTCAAAGAGGAAAAGTGTTATTGATTACTCTCGCAATTATCTTATCATATAATAATGTTAAAGTCAAGTGGGGTTGGGGTTTTAAGTATTCAAATTGAAAAAGAAAAGCTAATCGCCGAGACGGCGGCGTAATAGATAAGGCGAGCGATGTTTGGAAAAACATCGCTCATCGTTATTACTATCATTATATACATTATATAGGGAGATGACCTCGCGTTTTGAAAAACCATCTGAAGGGGGGCATGAAACGTGACTACCCTTGTTTTCGTTGCCTTTCGTGTGGTTCTGCTTTGGTGTATTATATTTCGCCACCTTATATATAAGGTATTACAACGGAAAAACAAACACGAACACCTCACCCACAAAAATGGGCTCAAAGTTCGTATTTGTACAGTATCCTCGAGGTGACAGGACTTGAACCTGCGGCCTCTGCGTCCCGAACGCAGCGCTCTACCAAACTGAGCCACACCTCGTAATTCCCCAATTGATACAGAGTTGATAAAACAATAAGCTTAGTGAAGCAGGAACTTTAACTGCCGTGCCGGCAGACGCAATTCCCCCGCTTCTTGTAACGTTGACCGCCCTGATAAGTTTATGTCTCTGTATTGTTTGCGAAAAGAATATTAATAAGCCTTGCTAAGCATACTTTAATACTTCGCCCCGTATTGGGCAATATACTCCTTCATCGCCGGAAGACGCTCCGCCCCCGTGATTAACCCGTCTTCAAGCGCGGCGATAATGTCCTTGATGTTAATAATAGAAAAAACCTTTATGCCGAATTCGCGCTCTATTTCCTGCACTGCGGATAACTCGCCGTGCAACGTTTTTTCCATGCGGTCGGCCGTGATAATGAAAGAAGTGACCTTAACGTCCGCTACTTGTTTTAGCTTAGGCAGAATCTCCCTGATTGCTTTTCCCGAAGTGGAAACATCGTCGATTATAGCGATTTTTTCATCATTTTCAGGCTGTTTCCCGACAAACCAGCCGCCTTCGCCGTGGTCTTTTTCTTCTTTACGGTCAAAACAGAAATTCACATCTATATTATACATGTTTTTCAGCGCGACAACCGTGGAAGCAACGAGCGGTATGCCCTTATAAGCAGGGCCTAACAGGGTTTGCGCGTCAATGTTGTTGCGGGCAAAGCACTCGGCGTAAAACGCGCCAAGCTTCGCCAGCGCGGCGCCGGTGTTATAGTTTCCGGCGTTGATGAAATAAGGGGATTTCCTGCCGCTTTTAAGCGTGAAATCGCCGAAAGTCAGCACGCCGCAGTCAGCCATGAATTTTACGAATTGTTCTTTATAAGTCATGTTGTTCCCTCTTTCTAAATGCGCTTTTATATTTTAACATATTGCGGGGAAAAATGCAAGGGGTTTTGAAACATTATTTCACATGCCGCAATAAATGCGCAATAAATTTTTTCTTTAAAATCCTTGACTTCCCTTTAAAAATCTGCTATACTATTATAGCATGTCGGTATCCGTTTAAATGTCAGCGGATATATATTTCGAGAAAAAGGAGGTCTGGGACAATGGCAAAATGTGAAATTTGCGGTAAAGGCGTAGCTTTCGGGATTGCGCTCTCTCACTCGCACAGACGCACTAACAGGCCGTTCAAGCCTAATGTGCAAAAAGTTAAAGCTGTTGTGAACGGAACGCCGTGCCGCGTTCACGCGTGCACAAGATGTCTGCGCTCCGGCAAGGTAACAAGGGCTTCGCATGTGAAACCCCAGGTAGGGTTACAGGAAGCCGAAGCTGCTAATCTGTAAAATAAAAACGTTTTATCCAATATTAAGGCGGTGAAAAAATGAAAGAAGGCATACATCCGAACTATGCGGAAACAACTATAAAGTGCGCTTGCGGCGAAACAATATCCACCCGTTCCACCAGAAAGGATATTAAAGTGGAGATTTGCTCCAAATGCCACCCGTTCTTTACGGGCAAGCAGAAGTTAGTTGACAGCGGCGGCCGCGTTTCCAAGTTCAACAAGAAATACAACCTCGATAATAAATAACTGCCGTTCCGGCATTTGTTTCGTTAATCTACCGCTCGGTAACGGGCGGTTTTTGCCGTGGAACATGTGAAACAATGATAATTTCAGCTTATAAAACTCCCGCCGGAAAAGCGCGGGCTTCTTTTACAGAACGCAAGTCCGAATTCATCGGAAGCATCCGTCCCGCGTCCTCGGAACAGCAGGCGCTGGATTTTCTTGAGGAAATCCGCGCCGCAAACCGAAAAGCCAATCATAACTGCTACGCCTATATTCTGCGGGAAAACAATATAACCCGCTTCTCCGACGACGGCGAACCAAGCGGAACAGCGGGCGCGGTCATTCTTGACACGCTGAAAAAAGAATCCTTGATTAACGCCGTCTGCGTTGTTACGCGGTATTTCGGCGGGATTCTGTTAGGCGCGGGCGGTCTTTCGCGCGCCTATTCAAAAGCCGCCGCGCTTGCCGTTTCAGAATCAGGCGTAAAAACAATGAGTCCCGCCGCCAAGCTTTGCATTACGCTGGATTACCCGCTTTACGGGGTTTTTGAAAGAGCCGAACGAAAATTCTTAAGCGGTGGCGTCAGCGTGCTCACGCGTGATTTTGGGGAGAAAATAGCGCTGACCCTTTACGTCCGCGCCGATTTGTCGGACAAGTTTGTTTCGGAGCTTACCGATGCGTGTAACGGCAAAATCATTGTAGAACATTTACAAATTGAACACTTCTTTTTTGGCTAAATCGCCGATTTTTGTCAGAAAAAGAGGTTATTATATATTTTTTTTGTATTAATATATATGAACAATAATTGTCCGCGGGAAATTACCCGCGAAAACGAAAAGCTCCTGCTGTCAAAGCGCGCCTGCTTGTCACAAAACAGCGCGGGCCGCGAAAGACACGAAGAACCCTGCCCGCTCAGAAGCGACTTTCAGCGGGACAGGGACAGGATAATCCATTGTAGTTCATTCAGACGGCTTAAACACAAAACACAGGTGTTTTTAATGCCGAAGTCTGAGCATTACCGCACGCGCCTTACGCATACGCTTGAAGTCGCGCAAATCGCGAGGACGATAGCGCGGGCGCTCAGGCTCAACGAGGACTTGACGGAAGCGATTGCGCTTGGGCATGATTTAGGTCATACACCGTTCGGGCACGACGGGGAAAGGGCGCTGGATTCAATTTATTCGGACAGCTTCCGGCATAACGAGCAGAGCCTGAGAGTGGTTGACTTGATTGAAAAAGAAGGGCGGGGTTTAAACCTTACCTTCGAGGTTCGCGACGGGATACTTAACCATACGTCAAAAGGCAGCCCAAAAACGCTCGAAGGGCAAGCCGTTCAGTTTTCAGATAAAATCGCTTATATTAACCACGACATAGAGGACGCGATACGAGCGGGTGTTTTAACAGAGCAAAGCCTGCCCGTTTTCCCCGTGAAAATATTAGGCGACACCAAAACCAAGCGTATAACGGCGCTTATAAACTCAATCCTGGCGAACTCGGACGAGCAGATACGCTACGACGTCGAAACCAAAAAAGCGCATGACGAGTTGCGCACATTTTTGTTCGATAACGTGTATATGAAGCGGCAGGTTAACGCCGAAAAGGACAAAGCGCGGTTCGTGCTGGAAGTTTTGTTTAAAAATTATGTCAGTTATCCGGAAAAAATGCCTGAAAATTACCGGAATCTTGCGCTTGAATACGGCACGGAATGTGCGGCGGTTGATTTTATTTCGGGCATGACGGACGATTACGCTATCGACGTTTTTACGGAATTGTGCGTGCCTAAAGCGTTTTATAGTCCTTTAATTTAAGAAACACGAAACGTTTCTTAAATGAATCGGGCTTCCGCAACGTGCGCGTTGCATCGTGCCGCCGGACGCAATTCTCCGGTTCTAAGCTCCTTAACAACGTTAATCCAGTCCCGCTAACTCACGCATAATCCCGAAGCCTATCCAAAAGCCCTGCCTGAACTTTTCGTCGGAGGATATGTCAATAAACTGATTATACGCGTCAGTATAGTCAATAAAAAGGTCTCGTTCGTCTTTTTCAAGGGTTTTCATGAGGGTTGCCCATATTTCCTTTGTGCGGAGCTTAAAATCATCGTTTGCTTCCGGCATGCAGTTATACTTGTTAAAAAGCGTTTCAAATTTGTCTTCGATTTTCATGGCGGTTCGTCCTTTCGTAATAACGGCATAATTGTCGTTGTAATCATATTATATCACGACACATTAATTGTGTCAATGCTTTCTGGAGATTTTTATGAAAAACTTTTCTGAACACTTGAAAGACATAAGAAAACTAAAAGGTTTAACGCAAAAACAAATAGCGAAAGGGATAGGTGTGGATGAGCGTGTTTATCAGCGATATGAATACGGCAATGTAAAACCGTCGTTTGATAAACTAATTGCGCTTGCGGATTATTTCGACGTTTCTGTTGATTATCTTATCGGACGGACAGATAAACCTAAGGGCGGCACTGAATAGTTCAGGCAACTTGTTAGGTGGTTTGTCCTTTCATTCTATATTTTACAAGTAAATTATAACACGTATTTTATAATGTGTCAATGCTTTTTGGAGATTTTTATGAAAAGTTTTTCGGAACACTTAAAATTTGTAAGAATATCAAGGAATTTAACTCAGAGACAAGTCGCAACGGCGATTGATATTGGTGAAAGCCTTTATCAAAGATATGAGCGCGGCGCAGGTAAGCCGTCGTTTGATAAACTAATTGCGCTTGCGGATTATTTCGACGTTTCGTTGGATTATCTTGTCGGACGGACAGATAAACCTAAGGGCGGCATTGAATAGTTTAAGCAACTTGTTAAGGCGGTTTGTCTTCCACTACACAATTGTATTGTATATATAATACCACTACATTACTGTATTGTCAATGCTTTTTGGAGATTTTTATGAAAAATTTTTCGGAACACTTAAAAGAAATAAGAAAATCGAAAAATTTAACACAGAAACAAGTCGGAACAGGAATCGGCGTAGAAGAGTGCGCTTATCAGCGATATGAATACGGCAAAGTAAAACCGTCGTTTGATAAATTAATTGCGCTTGCGGATTATTTCGACGTTTCGTTGGATTATTTGGTGGACAGGGATTGGAAGCGGGAAATGTAGGGGGAGAAAATATGATTCCCGAAGAATTTATCGAGCGTCTCAAACAAAGCGCGGATATAGAAAACGTAATATCTCCCTACGCCGCGCTTAAGCGGGCGGGGCGCGACCATGTATGCCTGTGCCCTTTCCATTCGGAAAAAACGCCATCCTGCCACGTTTATACCGAATCGCAAAGCTTTTACTGCTTCGGATGCGGCGCGGGCGGCGACGTGATTACGTTTATCCGTTTGATTGAAAACCTTGAATATCCCGAAGCCGTGAGGTTTCTCGCCGAACGTGCCGGTCTTTCCGTTCCGGAGGACGGCGTACCGGACGAAACGGCGAATAAAAAAACGCTTATTCTTGAAATGAACCGTGAAGCGGCGCGGTTTTACCGCGACGTTCTCAATTCGCCGCAAGGCGCCGCGGGACTGGATTATCTTTACTCAAGGGGATTGTCGCCCAATACCCTGCGAAAATACGGGCTGGGTTTCGCGCCCGGCGGTTGGGACGCGCTTAAAACGCACATGCGCGCGAAAGGTTACGGCGATGATGATTTGGTTGACGCTTCGCTTTTGTCAAGGGGGAAAAATGGTGTTTACGATAAATTCCGTAACCGCGTTATGTTCCCTATTATAGACAGGCGGGGTAACGTCATAGGCTTCGGCGGGCGGGCGATAAACCCCGAAGAAGAGCCGAAATACCTGAACTCGTCGGAAACGCCGGTATTCCAAAAACGCTTGAACCTGTTCTCCATCGGCTTCGCGAAGAACGCCGCCGAAAAGCATATGCTGCTCTGCGAGGGTTACATGGACGTTATTTCGCTCAACCAGGCGGGCTTCAGTAACGCCGTAGCGACCTTAGGCACCGCGATAACGCCGGAGCAGGCAAGGCTCATGCGGCAGTACTGCGAACAGGTAATCATCGCTTACGACGCGGACAAGGCAGGACAAAAGGCCACTGAAAAAGCGGTCAATCTACTCGGACAAGCCGGGCTTTCAGCGCGGGTTCTGGAATTGAAGGACGCAAAAGACCCTGACGAATACATAAAAAAATACGGCAGGGAAGCTTTCGCCCTGTTAGCCGAAAAATCCCGCTCGGTATTATCGTTTGAATTAAAAAAGGCGGCGGACGGGCTTGAACTCGATTCGCCGGAGGGACGCGCCGAATATTTAAAACGGGCGGTTTCTGTTCTCGCGGGGGTAGAAAACGCGGTCGAAAGAACCGTTTATATCAGCGAAACGGCGCGGCTCTGCCAGATTCCTACGCTCAGCCTTGAGGAAAACGTAAACGCGCGGGTAAAAATCAACTCGCGGCGGGAAGCCCGTGAGGAGAAAACAAAGCTTATACGGGGCAGTTTTAACCGTGACAATTATGACAGGGACGAAGCCGCTTTCCCTCTTCAAGCCAAGGCGGAACGGGGCATAATCGCCTATCTGTTCCACTCTCCTGACAAGCTTCCGTTCATGCTTTCGCGTATAACGCCGGACGATTTTCCCACCGCTTTCAATCGCAAGGTGTTGGAAATGCTCGTTTTAAGGCTTAAAAAGAACCTTTCAGTAGATATATCCGCTTTGGGGAGCGAATTTTCACCGCGTGAAGTGGGCAGAATAGAAGCGATAAAACACGAAAATTCAGGGCTTCCGTTTACGGTGGAGCGGCTTTCGGAGTACATAAGGGTTCTTGAGGACTTCAAAGCTTCCAAAGCCAAAAAAAATCCCGCCGAAATGACGGCGGAGGAACTTATCGAATACAGCGCGAAGCTGAGACTTCGCAATTAGTAACCGCTGATAACTTTTTTATATTAATTTAAGGGGATTTTAAAATGGCGGAAAGTACAAAAAACGTCCTGAACGACCTGCTTGACCACGGCAAAGCCAACGGCAAGCTGACGACCAAGGAAATAACCGACGTGCTGGAAGACCTCGATTTCAACGTGGAGCAGATAGATAAGCTTTACGAGGATTTTGAAAGCTTCAACATCGAAATCGTGGACGATTACACGATGGACGAAGACTTGGACGCGGCGCTTGAATTCGCCGCCGGCGAGGACGACTTCGAGATAAACATAGCGGCGGAGGGAATATCGAGCGACCCCGTCAAGATTTATCTGAAAGAAATAGGGAGGTTTCCGCTTTTGTCGGCTGAGGAAGAAATAGAGCTTGCCTCACGCATGGCGCAGGGCGACCCTTACGCAAGGAAACGCCTTTCGGAAGCCAACCTTCGTTTAGTCGTCAGTATCGCAAAAAAATATGTCGGCAGGGGTATGCAGTTTTTAGACCTGATACAAGAGGGGAATCTCGGTCTCATCAAAGCCGTT
>JGI24702J35022_10002994_pt1 | contig 10225 bp, 9 predicted proteins | sample TergutTh196P4_FD_35022 | JGI IMG/M metagenome (IMG submission 35022)
GAACTTCCCCAAGTGGTTTCAATCCCCGCGCCCGTGAAGGCGCGACGCTGATTGCCAGCGTCTCCGCAGTTGTGCCTCTTGTTTCAATCCCCGCGCCCGTGAAGGCGCGACTAAAAACATTCGGCGCTTGAGACCTTGACTTAAAGTTTCAATCCCCGCGCCCGTGAAGGCGCGACCATCCTCTGGCCGGATTCATATTTGACAATTCCCGTTTCAATCCCCGCGCCCGTGAAGGCGCGACACACTCGCAAGCTATTATGCTCGTCACGCCGTATGTTTCAATCCCCGCGCCCGTGAAGGCGCGACTTACAAGGGCGGCGAATTAAGCATCGTTTACTTTGTTTCAATCCCCGCGCCCGTGAAGGCGCGACCAAGCGCCAGGCTGCCTTTGATTTTGCTGCTCCGGTTTCAATCCCCGCGCCCGTGAAGGCGCGACTATGCCCCTGAAAAACAACATTTTCACGGGGCCAGGTTTCAATCCCCGCGCCCGTGAAGGCGCGACCATGTGACGGGCAATGCCGACAAATTTTGTGCTTGTTTCAATCCCCGCGCCCGTGAAGGCGCGACCTGTACTGGCGGGAGTTCGTCCTCCTCCGGAACTGGTTTCAATCCCCGCGCCCGTGAAGGCGCGACTTATGGGTTCCGGTACAACAGGAGTGGCGTGTGCCGTTTCAATCCCCGCGCCCGTGAAGGCGCGACATACACCCTACTAATTCTTTAACTTACAACAACTTACAGCACCAAAACTGCGAACCTATTAAGAACTGGTATAATAATAATAAAAATCTACTCTCTATTTTTTCAAAGATCGGTCCTATAAGGAATTAAAAGCTATGCGAACATACCAGGAATTCTTGTGTCTTTGGGGTTCGCAAAAAAATGGGTTTGATTCGGTAAAATGCTAATTGATGAAGGTGACTAGACAATTAATGGCCCGTCTACATCATAAGAAGGCTTAGCGCCGACATGCTCAACTCGTCTTCTGTAATTGGCACCCAGATAATAATAACGCAGGCTGTCTTTCTTGTCATCAATAATTTTTTCCAGGGTATTTTTAAGTTTGACCCACTGAGCCGGATCAATCACACATTCAAAGACTGAATACTGAACCCGCTGCCCGTAATTGGTACATGCTTTGGCCACTTGCCTGAGCCGCCTCTTGCCTCCTTGACTTGTTACCATTACATCATAACTCACCAAAACCATCACCGTTATTTACCTCCAGAAGAAAGGAGGGTAACCGTTAATATCACCCCGAAAATAACGAGCCATGAGATTCGCCTGAATAAAAAAGAGAAGGCCAATGGGAACCGTTTCCTCAATATAAGGATGATAAACTTCATCCTGCTTACGGTTCTGATATTCAGTTAGAACCGTTTTTCGTGTATCATCGTCCATGAGCACTGCACCATTTGCCGCCTTGTTAAATCCATTCTTCCTGAGCTGCTTCCGGTTGATCAGAGACAATACCAGCCGATCCGCAATTACCGGGCGGAATTCCTCCATGATGTCAAGAGCCAGTCCTGGACGCCCCGGTCGATCCCGATGAAGAAAACCAACCGCCGGATCCAGCCCCACTGTTTCCAATGCCGAACGAACATCGTGGGCAAGCAGGGTATATACAAACGAAAGCAAGGCATTCACCTCGTCAAGAGGCGGTCGTCTGCTTCTTTCTTTAAACACAAAATCCTCTTTCTGATCAACAATCAGATGATTAAAAACTTTAAAATATTCCGCTGCCGCCTGTCCCTCAAGTCCCCGTACTTCATCCGAACTTTGCATTCTGGGGATCCGTTGAATAATACTGCCAATTTTATCTGAAGCTCCCTTTAGAGCCTCGGCGTTTACTTTTGCAGCGTGATCTCTGACAGTTCGATTAATGACAATCCGGCAATTTGCCAATTTACCACTGACTACATTAGCTGCAATTTCTTGCGTAGTTTTTTCATCATCAGCCAAACGGTACTGCCGCCGCCGTAAAAGTACATTCCCCCTCACCGGTCCCAGGACACTGGCCAGAAAGCGCCCGTGTTCACTTAAAAATGAAACCGATACATCCCGTTCAGCACAGAAACCCAGGAGGAACGGCGAACATAGCACATTACCGAAACAAACAATGCCTCCTATTGTGTGAATAGGAAGCTGCAATACCTGTTGCTTTTCCCGCTCCACTACCACAGTTTCCCCTTCTCTGCGAAGATAGGAGCCTTGCGAACTCACAAAAAGAATATTAAGAAGTTTCCTCATTATTTTTCTCCATAAGCTGCAGTTGAGTCTTTATATAGCTGCCTACCTGTTTATGCCTTGTTCCAGTACTTTTAGGCATGCAGAAATCCAACATGGAACAATTATCACATTTACGTTTTTCGTATTTCGCCGTCACTGTTTCCCCTGTCTCACGGATCTTCATGATCTTTTCAATCAGCGCAGTGGTCTTTTCACGAAGTGCCGCATCAATGGCCTCATTCGTTCTCCGATGCTCCTGAAGATAGTAAAACTGCCCACTTTCAATTACGATACCGAACATTTCTTCAAGGCATAAAACTTGAGCACAGAGCTGTACTCGATCCGTGTCATCAGACTTTTTTCTGCCCCGCTTGAATTCCACCGGAGACATTTTTTCAATGCTTTTATCTTTGGCGTACCAAAGTTCCACGAGGTCGCACTTCCCAATAAGGCCCCATTGCAGTGAGCGTATTGCCATCCCGTATTCCTGTTTGAACAGCCTTCGTGATTCATGATGTTCAGCATCGACCCGTTCATGCAGCACCTTTCCTTCGGCGGTAAAACGGTTTTCTTCCCACTGTTGCTCAAGGTGGATTAATGAGTATTGCCGTTCACAGAATAAGGCGTGTTGCAATGCAGAAATAGGGATGAGATCGTCTTCGGTGTACATTAGCCTGACTCCGAAAGAAGCGAATTAATAAGTCCGGAAAGTTTATTTACATCACCGTCTATAGTTCCAGACATATATTGTTCAAATACTTCGGCATTATCAGGAGGATTTAAGTTAAGAAGTAATCTTTTTTCAAGTGCAAGTGTGCGCAAGAATTCCCGCTGGGTTCTGCCGTTTCCTTCACGGAATAGGTGAAGATGATTAACTGCGTCTAAAATTATTGCGAGTATATTAGACAGTTCATGCCTATTTTTCACATCACATTTTCTGTAATCAGCAATCAATTTGTCAATATACTTAAGAGCAGTGTCAAAATAATTTGTTGGAAAAAACTGATTGTCATCTTTACTAATTTCAACAGTTCTTTTTTTGCCTGCCCATTCATACACATCCTGAAATAAATATTTGTGTATCGTGAACAAACCGCTGGAATCCTTTATGGTTAAAGGTTTATCGGAAAGCTCTTTTGCTCGTTTTGTTACCATGACGCTTTCGAAGAAATTTAGATCCTGATTGTTTGAAAAACCGGCACGGTTGCGTAAAATACCCGTATTCCTGTCAGTATAGTAATTATCTGGATCCAGATATTCATAAACGTTACGCATAAGACCTTTTTTCTATTAAACATATCAAGTCAGATATCGTTATTTTAGACATTACATAATCCCGAATAATCTCGATACCTTTAGGAGTTGGTTCAAAACCCTCGAACATATTTGAACCTATGGCATTGGCTGTTTTGGTTAAGGTATCAATATCGGGGAATATAACACCATAAAGTGTCAAGTTTTCCTTATCAATGAGGATGGGGTTAAAAGCCATTAGCTCTCCTATGCAATCCTAGTTAAAATATACATTGAATTGTTCGGAAACTTAAGTTTCTTAACAACTTCCATAAACGAACAGCACTTTTTTAAGGCTTTGCCTTAAAAAAGTGCTGGACTTGTGTGGCAACCAATCAGGTTGTCGAACAAGTCCATTATTCTCAATAATCTAATATTTCCGGTTTAAGCCCTGCCAAAGATTCAAGCGAAATGTCGTAGTCACTTGCCAAGTGTGGCCTTTCGGATTTGTCCTTAATTTCAATTTTCAAACTTCGGTGTACCTTAGCTGAAGAGTATTGCCCGGACTTGCTCGAATGCTCCCACCAATAGAGATGAATTACTTCCATGCTGCCCTCAGGCCTTGCAGATGAAGCGTCATTATCAAAAATATGCAGAATGGCCTGTTTGATTTTTTGAGCATCTTCATAAGAAAACCCGGTTTTTGTTGCAAGCTGGGGGTTAATGCTTCCGTATGTTAAATAAAGACCAAAATCAACTCTGTGTTTCATACCCATTGTATCAGAAGCTTTCTTTGACCCATCCCCTTCGCCGCTTACGCTCTTGGTAATCTGGATACTGGTAATACTTACCGGATCATGACTGAAGGCAGAATGGATAGTAACCGGCCCGCGAATTCCAACCGATACGCCGCCGCCTTTACCTTCGCCTTCGCCTTTATATGCAAATAGTTGACCAAAGCTGCGGACATCAATCCAGGTTTTACAGGCTTTTTCAGCAAGCTTTTTTGCACTTTTCATTACTTCTTTTGTTAATTCGCCCTCAGCTCGGTCCTTAAGGGTCTTGTAATCATCGTTCCGTTTATCATCAGACTGAACAAAAATGTTTTCTCCGGCCTCCTGTAACCGATCACGGATTTTACGTTTCAGGCATACGTCTGAAAGCTCACCCATCCCATCGATGGTTACCCGTGGCATATTCCCGCTTAAGGGATCGCCATTGGGGTTTGCATTTTTTACGCTGAATACTAGCGCAAAGTCAATTTTCTTCTCTAATACTGACATTTTAATTGTCCTCCTCTTCATCAGTTGGTTCAGACTGCTCTGCAGCCTTTGATTTAATTTTTGCAATACCATCCCAGAAAGATTTTTGCTGGCAATGATACCCGAGTAAGAATTCTCCGGAGAGCGCTTTTTCAGAAATAAATTCATCATGATCAAACAGGCTTTTTATTTCCTGAATAAGCGACTCATACCAATCCCTGCTTTTTTTGTTAAGCTGAGAAAAATACGGACGAAGTTTCTCTACATACAAGAATTCCCAGGTGGGGCATGGGTATCTCGCAAACCTCTGCATATACCTCACCGCGTTGGTATCTCGTTTTTCCTTCCTTTGATAAAGAATCCTTGATTCCACTCTGTCAGCTACCGCCAATAGCCTGCCATAGAGGTAATCACGATCTTTCCGTTCTTCTTCCAATCCCACGGTATACTCCTTCTTGTTTTCTTTTTGAGTAAACAAATTGTATTTTATTACCGCGCAGGCGGTTTCCAGTGTCTTTTCTCTTTCAGATCCATTAAGAGTGTTGAGCCTTGAAGCTCTGCTGAAACAGAGTTGTTCAATATCGTTTGGTATTGGTGTTTTATCAATAATGCAGGATAAAAGCCGCTGGATAGTCATGGCTTTGGCACTGTCACTAACGTGCCCACCGTATGCTGTTTTTGAAATATCTTCGGGAGATGGGGCAGATATTGTATGGTGCAGTGCCTTTTCTCCTTTCTTCCAATAGGTATAAAACCATGCAAGATGTTCGTGCCAATGTTTTTGGGCTTCATAGAAATCTGATTTCATGAATTCCCTGTATAATACAATTGACATACGGCCGGGAGTTGCCGCATTAAGGACCATGATCAGTATTTTGTCACTGTCAGGAACATTCTTGTAATATCCCAATAATCGTTTATTAATTGCCTTACCGGCTTCTTCTGCCGCAAAATATTCATCTTCTTCGTCATCATCTGAGTACGAATCATGGGTACTCTTTAATAATTGCGGTTTGATATCGGGTGCGGAACACCAAGCAACCACAGTCAATCCGTCCCCTATGGTGGCACCTTGCCTTTGAATAAGCCACCTGAGCGCGTTATGGGCTTTAACTGTAACTGTCATACTTACCTGGCAAGCCTGATTTGCTTCAGTAAAACGACCACGGAAGGTATAATTAGCATAATCATTAGACGAAATAAGTTTTGCACTATCTCCGGCATTACGTATTTTTGCCGGATGTAGTTCTGCTATTGGCTCACCTTTTCCAGTAACATAACAAAAACTTTTCGTTTTTTGAAAGTTGTTATCATAATATTCAATCCATAGACGTTGAATCTCCGAATCCCGCCATGTCCTGCGTTCTTCCCCTGGAATTTCAATGACCCAGCGGATAAAAACATTGTTTTCTTTGGCACCAATTTTTGCAGGAGTATCCATTTCTGGAATTAGTTTTATTTTTAGGATATCCTTGATGAGTTTCCTTTTTTTTACATAGTTATAAACACTTTTTATTTTTTGATTGGAATACTCTGACTGTGCCCACCCTTCCAGAAGTGAAAGATACTCGCTATGTTTTTCCTGTAAGTTTTTACCTTCGACGTAATCAATATAATCGCCGGCAACATATTCAAGTTTATCACAAAATGGATACGCTTCAACACCGCTTGTCCTTGCGGCGCTTTTCTCCGTACAGGGCATACAAGTTTGCCAATCATCACGATCTGCCTTCCCCAGTAATCGGGCGGAACTGAATTCACCTTTTCTATTTAAGGTTATCTCCAATGGTGCATTGTTCGTGATGTGGTACAAAGGCAGCGGTTTGTTCTCAATTTTTTCATTTTCTACAATCCTGTCGTATACATTGTTTAGTTCTGAAAGCCAACCCATTAGTCTATAACCTCCTTTGTGTCTACTGGCACAATTTCATAATCCATTGGTCTTATTTCCCTTTTATGGGGACATTTCTCCGGACGGGGAAACTCAATAATGCCGCCTTTAACTTTTGCCTGCCAAAACCGGGCAGAGAGTTTCTCTATCCCGCTTTCTGACGGATACTCAAAGCTGTGAAATTGGAGGCCATAGGAGAGTTCAGCTTCATTGTCATAATGGCTTTCGCCATTTCCAAACCGGCATGGTTCAACATAACCCTGGCATTCACGGGCTCCAAGGAAAATATCCCTCCTTCCGCCTTTTTCAAGCATACGCAGGGCTATTTGATAATGCTTATCCTCATTGCGGTCGATTTCCAAATCCTCACGTTTCATGTTCCATTCAAAATGTGCCTGTACCTGGTACGCGACATCCCTTAGATAAGTATAAATTGAAAGATCATGGCGGTTTGTCCCGTACTGCCCGTCCATGAGAAGGGGCTTTACGTTTTTTGACTCGGTCTGGATTTTTTTCATTATTCTGACCTTATCAATTACCCAAATGAAGGTAGGCTTCCAATAAATTGATTCAGTTATTCCCTTAATTGCCTGATATGTTGGCAAGTGATAGGTACTTTTCTCCCCGCCAATTTTGGTAACCGGATCGGTAAAAAGTGCATACTTGCCCTTGAGCAGATAATTGATTTTATTTTCCACATTCATCCTCCTTATGCTATACGGCTTGTCATTATACCTTCTGTATCTGTTAGACCCATGTTTTGATCATAGTGCCTCTCGTTTAGCGTATATATTTCCAAATCATTATTAAGTGGTACTTTCTTGACTATTCCTTTATCAAGCTGGCGGTCCTTTTCAGTGAAATAAATATTAACCGAATACTGCTGGGCTTCTTGCAGTAATTCCACGCAGCGTTCTATTTCGGGAAGTGCAAACAGCTCTGAGATAATACTGCTTCCCCTTTCAAAGGGAACAATGACACCGATGGTATCCTGGGCTATTACTTCAAATTCTTTCCAGGCGCTTTCAAAGGATTGCCTGAATAACTTAGTCGGTTTTGCCTTACAGGCTTTCTGCGCTGTTCGCAGATTATATTCTTCTTTACTCCTTGAATTATCAGATAGTAAATCAAGAATTGTGTCATCCCGTTTGGGCACTTTATGTTTAAGTAGAGAATCTGACATCTCATCGTAATAATAATCAAAATAGTTAGCGATTAAATCCGGATGCATGAGGGTATGATTGTATTTTTCTCCATTCTCATGAAATTCATTCAGGATACGTCTCATTACACTTTGTCCATGGATCAACTCCGGCAGACCACTTATTTTCTCCTCCTCCTTTACGATGTTTAGGATATATGTTTTGCCGATTATTTGTTTCCCTTGAGAATCCCTTAGTTCACCGTTCCTGTTGCAGCGTCCGGCGGTTTGTATTATTGAATCAAACCCCGCAAAAAATCGAATCGCGCAGTCAAAATCAATATCTACTCCCGCCTCAATAAGCCGGGTGCTGATGCAAACACATCTTTTTGCCTTGTCCTTTAAATACTCGTCTTTTAACCTGGAAATTACTATTCTGCGGTGAGCAGGACACATATTAGCGCTTAAATGTACAATATTCCAATCGGGATGATTTTTAGACAGGTCAACAAAAAGCTTTTTTGCTTGGGCCTTTATATTTACAACAGTCAGAATACTTTTTTCGTTTGAATTTTCTATAAAACTTACTACTTCATCCAAAGTCCATCCCATATCCGTGGTCTTGTCAATAAGCTCAACCCGTTTTAGTTCTTCAAAATGCCGGGCAATATCGGAAATGATCTCATTATCAGGAGACAGGGGAAGGGCGTATTTTTTATTTTTTAGTCCATCAAGCCCCGGCTGTGTCGCAGTACTAAGGAGTACTGACACATTGGCATTCTGACACAAATACTGGATTGTCCAATTGAAAAGGTAGGTACAGGGAACAGGCAAGGTCTGCACTTCATCAAGCACAATAACCGAGTTAGCCAACTGATGCATTCTCCTAATTTTTCGAGTTCCCGCGCCAAAAAGAGCTTCCAGGAATTGCACCATAGTTGTAATAATAATCGGCACATTCCAGGTCTCTATTGATTCAATTGAATGTTCGGTTTTTTCGCTTTGCTCCAGGTTTGAATGATGTTCCAGTATTATCTGACCGTTCTTTCCCTTGGGATCAAGGATACCGCGAATCACATCCGCGTTCTGGTCAAGAATTGAGGTATAAGGCGCAATGATAAAAACATGGTCTTTTTTTGTACGCTCAGCCAGAGCAAGAGCATAACGTAATGATGCCAGCGTCTTACCGGCGCCTGTTGCGGCAGTGAGGGTATAGATGCCGTCTTCATGTTCTGCGAAATCTACGCAGCGCCTGGAGACTTCACGGCGAATTTCATTCAACTTTCCTTCTATTGGAAGTTCATCAAGGTGTTTTTCAAGGCATTCAAGTAATGTTTTCCAGTCGGCTTTTACAGCAGCTTCTTCTCTTTTCACTGGTATCCCTTTGTCATAGAGGGCACTTGATCGCCTGTCTCCGTCAATCAGGCAACTTGATAAAAACCGGGCTGTGAGGCCAAAATAGAAACATTCAGCTTCCCTTGTTTCGGATTTTGTAAGGGTTTTCAGTGTGTTAATTGTCTCGACGATAAAATTTTTATCACTTAGTACGGCTTCGAGTTTTTGTTTGATCTGTATGTCAAGGTTTGCAATAGATTCCTCAACATGGGTTTCTTCGGTACTTTTTACAAGCCGTTTGGATAATTGGGCCGTTCCATCAGGGCTTATGACATCAGGCAGCCCCGATCCGTGGTGATATATGATACAGGCCGAAAGAAGTTGAGCAATCAATTCTCCCGAATCTCCAAAATTCTGTTTAATGGCTTCGTAGAGGTATTGCCCGCCCGCCGTTGCGTGGTCCTCTTTTTTGGTCTTTTTGCCTGTTTTGTGGCTTTCTCTAAGGTAATTTTCCCAAATTCCATTATTCTTGCCCAAATCATGAAGTAAAGCGGTCAGGATAGCTGGTTTTGGTAATGAAATTTTTCGGGCGAACAGATCTACAAGCATCGCTACCTCAACCAAGTGATTTGTTAATGTCTGATATTCGGTATCAGAGTTTGTCTTAAATCTTGCAATATTAGCCATGTCTTCATCTCCTATAGGTAATCTTATAATTTCAACAATACAAAATATATCATATTTTTTTATGCTTGTCAAGCACAATTTCAAAAAAAATATAAAAAAAAATACGTCTTGATTCTATCAAGACGTATCCTATAAATTCAAAAATACGTTTCAATCCACACCCCAAAAAGGTGACATTTTTCGCTTTTCCGTCTTAACCTGCCCCCTTCGCTCCCCTCACCCCCTGTATCACCCTTTCCACCTGCGCCGCAGTCATACCCGGCCAGATTGGAAGGGAAATTTCCTGGCGGCAGCTTTTTATGGTTTCGGGGAAATCGTTCTCTGCCAATTGGTAGCGGTTTTTGTAGTAGGGCATGGTATGAAGGGGGATAAAGTGTACCGACACGCCGATGCCCGCTTCTTTCAGCCGGGAGATAAATTCGTCGCGGGAAATGCTCAGCCGCAGGGGGG
>JGI24702J35022_10002995_pt1 | contig 10225 bp, 8 predicted proteins | sample TergutTh196P4_FD_35022 | JGI IMG/M metagenome (IMG submission 35022)
TANNTTCCTCCACCGGCTGAGAATGACGTATTATTTAAAAATACGCATTCTGTTATCAGCGGATTACTGCCTGTTTCAATGTATAAACCGCCGCCGTTCTTTGAATTTGCCCCGCCGGTTATCGTAAGACCATCAAGACGCGTATCATTGCTTAAAGCGCCGCTGTGAGCCGTAACGACGGCGACGCTACGCGACATGTAACTTCCAGTAAGGTAAACAGCGTTCTTTTTTATATCGCGCTCCTCAAGAACAGATTCAGTCCCGTCAAATCCACCATAAATTTTCAATCCTTTTTTTAATGCGAAAGTGTCCTCAGCTCCCGTCCCTGGGCTATATTCTCCTTTTGCTACCCAAATGTCCGCGTTTTCGTTTAAACTGTCAATTAAACCCTTCAAATCGCCAGCCGCGTTTTCCCATGATGTGCCGTCCATAATCCCTGCGCCTTCGACAGTTACATACAGCGTGACTTCCCCGTAAGCTTTACTTGATATGACATTAAGGGGCGTAAATATCGCTACGTAAAAAACTAAAATGAGTGAGATGAATCTACAGTGTTTTTTCATATTGTATACTCCACAAGATTATTTCGTAGTAAAACAAGAAAATCCTGCACATTTGTGACTATTGATGTGCAAGAAAGAGTTCCGCGGTCTTTGAGCTTGTTTATTGCAAATTCTGAGACATCGACGCAGTAAATGAACACTGGTCGTACGTTTCCGTCTTTTATAGTATATGACGGAGTGAAATTTCCTGTCGCTATCGTATGCAGCTGAGTTGCAAGCGTTATGACTGTAGTTGCCCCCCTTATATGCGAACGCATTACATCCTGCGATTCGTATGCATTGCCGTAAACGGACGGTAATGGCCCATCGTCCCTTATTGATCCCGCAAGAACTAACGGAATATCCTTCTTAATTGCAGCGAATATTATTCCGTTATCAATTTTCTCCTCTTCAATAAGCGCCTTCAGGGAACCATGCCTGCGAGCCAGGTTGATAAGATCAAGGTGGTTATAATGCCCGTTAGGCTGACTTTTCTGCGTATATATGTTCTGTCCGAGAGCAGTTCTGAATATTGCGCCTTCCAAATCGTGAGTAGCGAGAGCGTTTCCTGCTAAAAGCACATCAACATATCCGTGATATATCAATTCGGACATCGCCTGCCTGGAGTCGAAATCAAAAGATGCGGCAGGACCAATAACCCACACTATTTGTCCATGTTCCCTTTCATACTTCAAGAGCTCATAGAGCATGTCATAATCGCGCGAATAAGCTGTCTCACGCGAACGCCCGCTTCTGAAAGCGAAAACATCTTCATCTTCCTTTTCTGCCTGGAATCCCTCAGAATGTAGAAATATTCCTTCGCTGCCGTCTTCCGATCTTCCAAGTATGACTTCATCTCCTGAATGAAGGTTACGGAATTCAACTATGTCAATTGTATCTACATTAATCACTGCTACACAATCCATACGGCTTTGTTCCGGAAGTATCCAATTTCCTCTGATGTTAAAATATTCCGGAAAAATCGACATGGCATGAAAGCCATCCGGCGCAACCCCATCAATTTCCACAAGCGCGGTTTTTACAGGAGGGAAATCTTTCAATCGACTGAAATCTGGCGGTACATAACCTGGTAAATGGAAAGCCATTTTTATTCACCTCCGAGTTATTATTATCTTTTTGAAGATATTTCGCAATTGTTTAATATTGTTTTACTATTTTCTCCCTCATCGTGTATTAAGTCAATTATTTTATCTCCGGAAAATACGCTGTTTTCTATTACCGGAAACGAGTCGCGGTTAAATATATCCCGTCCGGTTCTTGCGGTGTTACCGAAAAAACGGCTGTTATCTATGGTCACAGTGGATTGCCAAATTACCATACCGCCGCCGCCTATTCTTAACGCTTTGTTTTCAGAGAAAACACAACCGGATATTTTAAGCGAAGAATTTATACCAGCCATGCCGCCTCCGTAAAAATCAGCCTCGTTCATTGTAAATTTACATTCCGCAATCTCAACGGAAGAATTAAGGCTGGCAATTCCGCCGCCATTCCCCGGGCTTGCCCTGTTGTTTGAAAAAACACAATTTCTTATTTCAGCGCGCGAATCTTCATTATGCATACCGCCTCCGTATTCTTCCCCATGATTACCTGTGAAAGCGCCGCCGGACACTACAACTGTAGAATCGAAATTGGACATTCCCGCGCCTCTGAAAGATGACCTGTTATCGGAAAATGTACAATTTACAACTTCAGTTATTGACCCGTAATTAAAAAGCCCGCCGCCATAGACAGCTTCATTGTTTTGGAACACACAATTCCCGAATATTGGGGAAGCATAATAGTTTATTACTCCACCTCCATTTTCATCCAAGGTTTTATTGCCGGCAAAAGTGCAGTTTTGAATAATGGGCGATGAGTAGTAGATATAAAGTCCTCCTCCGCCAATGTGCGCCATATTATCCGTGAATACGCATTCTGTTATCAGAGGATTGCTGTTTATTTCAACAAATAGCCCGCCGCCGTTTGTTATGTTTACCCCGCCGGTTATCGTAATACAGTCAAGGCGCGTGTCATCGCTTGTAGCTCCGCTGCGAGCCGTAACTACGGGAACTTTACGGGAAATTTTGCCCCCATCAAGGAAAACAGCGTTCTTTTTTGTATCGCGTTCCTCAAGAACAGATTCTGTCCCGTCAAAACCGCCGTAGATTTTTAGTCCTTTTTTTAATGAGAAAGTATCCTCAGAGCCTGTTCCCGGACTGTATACGCCTTTGGCGACCCAAATATCGGCGTTGCCGTTTAAATTGTCAATTAAACCTTTCAAGTCGCGAGCCGCATTTTCCCATGATGTGCCGTCCATATTTCCGGCGCCGTCGACAGTTACATAAAGCGTAACTTCAGCGTGAGCTCCGCTTGGTATGACATTTAAGGACACCGATATCGCTACGTAAAAAACTAAAATGAAATAGATAAATCTACTAAATTTACTCATATCGTACACTCCTTCAAGAGCTCATAGAGTATAGGAAAATCTTTCACTCGGCTGAATGGCTGGGCATAACCTGGTAAATGGAAAGTCATTTTTATTCGCCTCCGGGTTATAATATGATATTACAATATTATAGCAGCGATTTGAAATACATATAACTATCGAAGGAGGAACCTTATGCGCGGTATAGAGGGAGCGCTGCTTGTCTGGCGGGAAATACTGAAAGGCGGGTTTGCAAGTGAAATATTAAGAAAGAAAGCGGCAGAAATGAAGACCGAAGATTTGTCCCTTTGTTCTTCCCTTATTTATGCGGCGCTCCGAAGGTATAATCTATGGCAGGATATATACTCACGTTTCGTAAAAACTGAAATATCAAGCGAGATAAAAGACGCATTAACTATTGGAACCGCCGGCCTGCTGGAGCTCAAGCGTTTTGAACCTGCCCCGCTTGTAAACGGAATAGTCAATGAAGTACGCAAAATTGAACCCAAGGCTTGCGGATTGGTAAATGCGGTTTTGCGTAAAGTTGAGATAGAAGGGATGCAATTATTTAATAAAATTAAATCCAGCCCAAGAATTTCTGAAAAAGCTCTCGCTGCCGGTATACCAAAATGGGCGCTTCCGTTATGGCAGAAATCATGGGGTAACGATGCGGTAAACGAATTATTGAGTTATGCAAATATCAGACCTTACTCTTCTTTGAGGGTCAGCGGAGATACTGCGCCTACAATAAAAAAATTGAGAGAAATGGGGCTTAATGCCTGGCAATCTCCTTTGATTCAAAAAAGCGTAAGAATTTCGGCTACGGTTTTTCCCGCAGGTATCCCGGGGTACGCAGACGGAGAATTTTCTCCGCAAACCGAGTCTTCAATGATAGTTGAAGGTATTCTGTCCCAATTCTATAAAGGCGGGCATGTGCTGGATATGTGTTCGGGGCGAGGAGTGAAAGCTCTTCAATTTGCGCAGGAAAGAGCAGACGCATCAATAGAATGCTGGGAACTTTCTGCAAACAGGACGAAGGCTGCTTTGAACGAGGCAAAAAGACTGAAAACCGGAAAAAATATTACATTCAGAACCGGAGATGCATTGAAGCTTGAACCGATAAAAATACCTTCAATAGTGCTTCTTGACGTTCCTTGTTCAGGAAGCGGAACGTGGAACCGGCGTCCGGAATCCAAGCTCAGGACAAGCCGCTCCACTCTTGACGGGATTACAAGACTCCAAACAGATTTATTACTCCGTGCGCTTTCATTAATTGAGTCCGGTGGTGTTATAATCTATTCGACGTGTAGTTTATTTAAAGAAGAAAATGAAAGCATAGTCGCAAACGCTTTAACCTGCGCAGCACGTTTTCTTCCGTTGGAAATAAAAGGGAGTTTTTTAAGGCGCGGCAACCCGTTTGGAATTTACATAATGCCTTCGTTGCCTTGGTTGGATGGTTTTTATACAGCTGTAATAATGAAATAGCATTAATAAAATATTTTAAAATCCTGTATGCTGAATTTCATAAATTCAATATAATATTAAACTGATAATGTTGACGAGAGGTTAGATAACATGGAAAAATTTCTGAAATGGACTGTATTGTTTATAGTATTAATAATTCTTGCTTCCGGCGGGGTTGCGTTTTATACGGTATTTATTGCTGACGATGAAACGATGATCATGCCGTCCTTCCGTGAAATGTCTTTGATAGATGCCGTTACTGACGCAGAACAATTGGGGTTAAGTGTCCGGGTAGAGCAAATTGAATCAAGGCTTCAACCCGGAAGAGTTCTTGCTCAGTTTCCTGAACCGGGGACAAGGATTCGCCCAACTGATAAAAATATTATTTTAACTGTAAGCAAAAGCGGAGAGCGCCGCCCGATTCCGGATATTCGCGGCGTTGAATTAAGAAGAGCTACCCGGATGTTAGAAGAACAGGGATTTACTATAGGAGATATTATTCGCATAAAAGACGGCACTAACAGCGGTCTTCCTGCAGGATCCGTAATAGCGCAGAGTCCGGCGTCTCCCGGGAGTATCCCTGTAAACTACAATGTAGATTTGCTTGTGAGCGAAGGTTCGGAAGATGGAAGAGTTGCAGTGCCAAACGTCTCTCAAATGACCGAATCAGCGGCAAGGGAAATTCTGGAAAACGCTGGATTAAGGGTAGCTGCGGTAGAGAAGGAGAAAGCGAGGAATAGGAACGTAGTTGAAGGACAGGTTGCATCTACTCGTCCGATTGCCGGAACTTTGATAAATAGAGGTGAAGGAGTAAGATTATTTATCTCAATTGGAGCAGAAGATAGATCTGAACCGGCGCCGGCTTCTCTGGACATTCCGGGGCGTCCCGCTCAGAACGAACCGGATTTGACAGACGTTAGCGTGTTGGATCAACAAAGACAGCAAAATTCAAGCGTAATATACCTGAAAGACAGGGGTCTGGAATAGCAAATGATCCTCATTATCCGGAATTTAGTATCAATATCCCGGGCGGAACGACAACGACTCTTCCTGGGGCCAATGTTCCTCCAGCTTCGGGCGAGTCGGCGGCGGAGAATACCGGAAATAAAGTTGCTAGGGTCAGATATCAGGTACCGCCTATTCTAAGACCGATGCCGCTCCGGATAGAGATTTTGGACACGAGTGGAAGACGCGTTCTGCTGGATAGGAACGCTCGCGCAAATGAAGTTGTGCAGATAGATGGTAATTACACCCAGGAAGCCGTAGTTTCGATTTTTCTAGGCGGAGAATCTGTATGGCAGGAGACATATCGATAAATGAAAAAAGTATTGATTGCTCCCTCAATTCTTGGGGCGGATCCTGTCTTTATTGCCAGAGATATTGATTCATTAAACTCTGAATATGACTGGCTTCATATAGATGTTATGGATGGGCGCTTCGTCCCCAACATATCCTACGGCGCCTCTATGGTGAAAGCATTGAGAACGAGATATAAAGAAGCATTTCTTGATGTTCACCTTATGATTGAAAAACCGGAAAATTTGTTGGGGGATTTTATCGAAGCGCGCGCAAATTTAATTAGTTTTCACGCGGAATCAACTCCACACCTTCATAGGGTGGCGCAGGTCCTGCATGACGAGGGAATAAAGGCGGGGATAGCCATTACGCCTTCAACGCCTGCGGAAGTTTTGCGTCCGATGCTTCCGTTTTTGGATCTTGTGCTTGTAATGTCGGTTAATCCCGGTTTCGGCGGTCAGGAATTTCTGGGATTTACTGAGGATAAACTGCATAAGCTTGCATGTTGGAGAGAGTCCGATGGTCTTGATTTCCTTATAGAAGTTGACGGGGGAGTAAGTATTCAAAATGCTAAAAAGCTGGCGGATTCAGGTTGCGACGTACTGGTAATGGGAAGCGCGCTATTCAGGCAAGACTTTCCCGCACAGTATATAAATCATATTAAAGCCATGATTTAACAAAAATATGAATGGAGGAGCAAAGTATATGTCTTTACCTGAAGAAAGAATGGGTATTTTAAAAGAGCTTGGTCAGGAAATTAAAATAAGAAGAGAAGAGCTTAATTTGTCTTTTGAAGAGATTTATCAAAGGACCAGAATTCAGCCATCTTACCTATACGCTATAGAAAACGCAAATTATGAAACTCTTCCTGATGCTGTATATACTTTAGGGTTCATTCGTACATACCTCGGAATACTTGAGTTTGATGAAATATACAGCGAATTCCGGCAATGGCTTATGGTAAATACGCGCCATCCCGGAAGAGACAGGGGAGGAATGCTTCCTTATGCCTCTCATCCTCCAGGATTCAAGTTGGCGTCCCGGTTTTGGATATTTGTGGTTCTGTTGCTTATAGTCATCGGAGCGATAACTTACGTTGGTTATTCATGGAGTAGAAATGGAATTCCGAATATTGCGCTTCGTAACGAACAAATGCCGGATAAAACAGACCAGTTCCTGGTAAGCGCCGATGCCGAAGACGGAGTAGAAAGCGATGATGTGAGCGGTGACGTAAGTATTGACATTCCAATCGTGGCGCCTGAACCTCCACTTCCAAAACCGGAGCTGCAAATAATAGCTAATGATGACTGCTGGATTTCAATTCGTGTCGGAAACGAAAGGATAACGGACAGAACGCTCAAAAAAGGAGAAAAGTACACGATGGAGCTTAAGGCAATGACCAGAGTGAGATATGGCCGACCTTGGGCGGTAACCATTATTCATAACGGCAAGGACATAGGGGCGCCGTACAAAAGCGGGGTCAGAAGCGCGCAAGATCATTTATACTATCCTGATGGCAGAAGCGGCAGGCTTGAAACAAGTCAGCCTTAATCAAGATTCAAGAATTGTATGAGAATATTCTTTCAAAGCTTCGGTTGCGCAAAAAATTCTGTGGACAGTGAGAAATTTATCGGATTACTGAATGCCGCCGGATATGAAATAATTTTTGTCTTGCAGGAGGCTGTTACAAATCAAGCTGAAATCGCAATTATTAATACTTGCGGCTTTATCAAAGATGCGGTTTCCGAAAATGTGGACGCTATACTTGAGCTTGAAAACCTCAAGGGGCAAGGTGTTATTCAAAAAATAGTTGTGGTAGGTTGTCTTTACAACAGATATGGCGAAGCGCTGCAAAAGGAAATTCCGGCAGTTGACCTGTGGGTAAAATCGGAGGATTGGTACACGGTTCTCCGTTTTTTGTGCGGAAGTGACATAGCTGAAATGTCAGATGAACATTTGAAGCGCGGATTATTAGAAGGGAACTCAGTTGCTTCGCGATATTTGAAAATAAGCGAAGGGTGTAATTGTTTTTGCTCATATTGCATAATTCCGTCAATTCGAGGTCGCGCGAGGAGCATTCCATTTGAGCAGATTATAGCGGAAGCAATCAACCTTTGCGAATGCGGGGCTAAAGAACTTTGTCTAGTTGGACAGGACATAACTTTTTACGGAATTGACAAATACGGAGAGCCGAAATTTGAGGAACTTCTGGAGGAGCTGGAAAGAAGCACGCCGGAAGATATTTGGATAAGGCTGCTTTACCTGCATCCGTACAGGGTTACGCGAAAATTTATTGACAAAGTGGCGATGAGTAAAAAAATTCTTTCTTATCTTGATATACCGATTCAACATATATCGGATGACATATTGCAAAGTATGAACCGTTCAGGAGGCGAGTCGCATATCAGGGATATTTTCCGTTACGCNCGCGGCGACGACCCATTNTTTGCTTTAAGGACGACCTTGATGGTGGGGTTCCCCGGAGAAACTGACGCGCANTTCAAGAGTCTGTTAGATTTTCTGGAAGAAGCGCAAATAGACAGGGTTGGAGTTTTTGAGTATTCTCCGGAGGAAGGGACTAAGGCAGCTTCGTTTGCAAATCAAGTTGATAAAAGAACTAAAAAGAGTCGAGCGTCCCGCCTGATGAAACTTCAATCTGAAATTTCAACTGTAAGACAAAGTCTTTTTATAGGTAAAACGCTTAGAATCCTAGTTGAGTCCATAGATACAATAGATAAAATCGCGTGGGGACGTTCGTATCGGGATGCACCGGAAGTCGACGGGCTTGTCGGCTCTTACTTTTCACCGGAATCGAAAAGGATTGTAAAAGCCGGAGAATTCGTATACACAAAAATAACGGATTCGACGGAACATGACTTATTTGGAAAGAGCGTTCGAAAATGAAGATATTTAACTTAGACGGATTCATTGCAACATTTTTCGGAATAGGGCGATATAGCAAAATGCCGGGGACGCTGGGCAGCATAGCGGCATGTATAATAGCTGTAATTTTCCACCCTATCCACTGGACAGCGATAATTGCAGTCATAATAACCGGGACTTGGTTCGGAGACCGTTACAGCAGGAAGATAGGAGTAAAGGACCCGCCTGAGGTTGTAATAGACGAAGTTGCGGGAATGTGGATATCCATGTATGCTTTGCCTGTTGGTTATGGAATACCGGCGCTCGTACTGTTCCGTATTGTCGACATATTGAAACCGTTTCCCGTAAANGTTGCNGAAAANNTGCCGGGAGGAATAGGTATAATGGCGGATGATATCGTTGGCGGAGTTATAGTGTGGTTTATACTATGGGGTATAAGGACATATTTGATTATGTAAATAGTGAGGAGGATAAGCTCGACATGAAAAAGGTTCTGTTGCTCGCAATTGGGGATGAACTGCTAAGCGGAATAAGACGCGACACAAATTGCGCGGGCGCCGCCTGGTTGTTTCATAACGCGGGTTGGAAAATTGAAGAGATTGAAATTATTCCCGACGAACAAAATGTAATAGTGGATACGTTGAACAAATGGACCGGAAGAGTTGAACTGATAATAACCTCAGGTGGACTTGGACCTACTCATGATGACAGGACACGGTTTGCTATAGCCGAGTATTTAAAATGCGGACTTGAAGTTGACAACGCCGCGTATGACATAATTGCAGCGCGTTATGCCGATCCTATGCGGCACTGGATAGAGCATTCCCGTCCGATGCAGGGGCTTATGCCGACAGCCGCAAAATCTATACATAATCCAACAGGGTCTGCGCTTGGAATACTCTTTGAGAGTAGAAACACAAAGGTTTATTGCTTTCCGGGAGTACCAACGGAGTATAAGTCAATGTTACAACAGGAGTTTGGCAATATACTTAAACCTTCCGGAGGCTGGACTTCAATTGCAATCGTTGGGATAGCCGAGAGTGCGCTGAAAGATCATTTTAATGAAATAATTGAAAATCAGGAGCTTCATATTTCAATCCTTCCATCCTTTGGCATCGTAGAGTTTGTAATACGCGGAGAGCCGGAAGCGATAGCAGAAGCGGAAAGAATGGCAAGAAGCATCCTGCCTGGCGACTGCCTTCCGAACGGGATTCTGAATTTGCCGGAAGCCATATTATACGAAGCGGAAAGAATGAATAAGAAAATTGCGTTTGCCGAGTCCTGTACCGGCGGTCTTATAGGCGCCGCTATGACTGAAGTCCCGGGCATATCCAAAGTTTTTATGGGCAGTTGCGTAGCCTATGATAATCATCCAAAACGAGCAATTCTTGGAGTGAGCGAGGATATTCTGGAGGTTTGCGGCGCGGTCAGTCCGGAATGTGCTGCCGCTATGGCTATTGGGGCAAGCAAAATTTACTGCGCGGATTATGCTGTATCCGTAACCGGAATCGCAGGACCTGACGGCGGCAGCGATAGTAAACCTGTGGGGCTTGTATGGTTTGGAGTTCAAAGCCATAAAGGGACGAGGACATTCCAAAGAACCCTTAACGGT
>JGI24702J35022_10002996_pt1 | contig 10224 bp, 6 predicted proteins | sample TergutTh196P4_FD_35022 | JGI IMG/M metagenome (IMG submission 35022)
TTTGTCGTAACTGTCTAATGCCGGCCAGTAAGCATGTTGCATGAACTGGCAGTCGCCGATACGGTTGTAAGAATCGGCAACGGTTCTGGTGGCGGCGTCTTTCATTGCAGATACATACTTCTGAAACCATCCCAGCGCATCGGCATAGTTTTGCTGACTGAAGGCGGCGTACCCCAAGCCATAGTTTGCCTGATGGTATTCCTCTGTTTGCGCCGCGCCAGGCATAGAGAGGAACCTCCTGTATAAATTGTATGATTCCCGATGACGATCTTCGCGATAGTACGATTCGGCCTTCCAATAGTTGCAGCGAGCGGCGATCCTGTTGTCGTACCTTGCATTTTCAAGTGAATTATCGAACATTTCTATCGCTTCGGAAAAGTTCAGATCATTGAACAGTTCCAAGCCACGAAAAAAAGCCACACGCTGATGGGCGCTCTTAATTTTATCATCCCTCACCTTGATTTTTTCGATGGATTCGAGCGCCAGGCGATAGTTGCGCGTGGTGGTATAAGCCACCACCAAATAATTGTACGCCGCATCCACCTTTTCGGAATATGGATATTTCATAATAAATTCGTTGAAGCTCCTGATGGCTTCATTAAATGGCGACATCATCAATTCGTAACTCAACACGGCAAAGTTGAAATGGGCGTTTTCCTGTGCGTCAGGGTCATAATTCATTTGTGTTGCGGTAGAAAATGCCAATCGCGCCTTTTGTTTTTCGCCCGTTTTGATGTAACAATCGCCCAAATGACACAAAGCGTTCTGCCCCAGCGAACTTGCGCTGTTGGATGCTCTTTCGAAATATCTGATGGCATTGGCGCAATCGCCCATTTGATAATATGCAAAGCCCAACTGGTAATTATCCTCTACAGAGGGACTTTTACTTTTTACGTATTCTGCGAGATATGGAATTGCTTCCTTGTAGCATCCCAGCCGGTAATATGATTCTCCTACCACGCGCGTTACTTCATCCTTGCGTCTGGTGCTGACTGAATCAAGCAGATTGGGTGCATATTCAATCACTTGCTCATACTTTTGCTGCATAAAATATATTTGGGCAATATAATATGGCGCAATACCCGAAAAAGTTTCGTCAGTACGCAGTTGCAGGAAACCTTGCAAAGCAGTTTCGTAATTTTTGTCGATGTAATTAATGTGTGAATAGTAATAATTGGCAGGCGCAGCGTATTTCGAATCGCCATCCTTGATTTGGAAAAATGAAGCGCGCGCTTTAATGTTGTCGTGTTCCATGAAATAACTGTGTCCCAGCAGGAAATGATATTCTGTGGCCTGGTTGGCATCCAATTCTCGTGGCGATACCATTTCAAACCGTTCAATCGCCTTCTTGTATCTTTTGTCATTGTGGTGATACCGCGCCATACGGAAGTTGGCGTATGGCGTTTTGGGATTGTCGGGGTTATCATTGATGAAACGCATCAGCAGGCTTTCTGCATCGGGTTGCCCCAACTCCATAGAGCACAACGCAGTGAAATACTGCGCATTGGAGTACAAGTAATCGCGTTTGTCCAAGGCCGTAGTCATCACTTCGGAAAAAAGCCTCCGAGCGATGGTATATTTTTCTTTTTCAAACATTTCCAACGCTTCCTTATAAAGTTTGTCGGGGTCGTACTGTTCAATTGATTTTTGCGCGGAAACCGTACTGTGACACAACGTACATATTGTTAGAACACAGGCTGCAAAGATTCGTTTCGACATATTTAGTTTGTTCGATTAATTGTTTATTTAAAAACGTAAAAATACGGATATTATTTCAGAAAAACAGCATAAATGCTTCTAAAATAATTATTGATTCAACTATTTCATTGACCAATAATATCATTATTGCTCAACTGTATATTTTGTCTCTACGCCACTTTGAGCCAACCTTTAGCTCGATAAAGTCAATAAAAATCGTCAATTATTTATTCCGCACCATAGAAAAGAATACTCCTAAAGCGCACAAGACCAAAAAAATACCAAATGTATATTGCAGGCATTTCATAAAATAAACATGATTTTCTACGGTGATCTGTGTTTTTCCTACAAAAATTGCCATCATCATCATGGTGATGCCCATGCTGATGGATTGTCCTGTGAGGCGCATGGTTCCCGTAGTAGCCGAAGCCATCCCAAGGTAGCGTTTTTCAACTGATCCCATGATCACATTTACATTGGGCGAAGAAAACAGGGCAAATCCTGTCCCCAGAACGGTCAGGATGGCAATCAACGTGACGATGGCCGTTTCGGAGGTGAGGAAAAGCATTCCCAACAAACAAACAACAATGATTGCCATTCCAAGGGTGGCGATATTTCCGGCGCTTGCCTTGTCAGACCATTTGCCGGCTAAAGGCGAGATAATGGTTTGTACAACAGGCTGAATAACTAATACCCAACCGGCTTTTTGAGCATCAAATCCCTTAATGTACTGCAAATAAAGACTGAGCATGAACCCAATNGCAAACGTTGCGGCATAATTAATAAGTGTTGCAAATGACGACATGCGGAAAACACGATTTGCAAGAAACATATTCATGTTGAACACCGGAGCAGACAGTCTTTTCTCATAATACACAAACACAGTGAAGGCAACCACTCCTGTTACAATCAAACTAAATCCCAAAACAGAAGGTAATACGGAACAACCGTAAATAATGGCCGACAGGCCGATAGCGTAAATCAACGTACCCCACCAGTCGTATCGTTCGCCCTTTGCATCTATCCATTCACCTTTCAGAAAAATAAAAATACCTGTTAACGACAGTAAACCCAGGCAGGCCGTAACAATGAAAATACTACGCCAACCCCAGTAATGAGTAAGCATACCGCCTAAAAATGGTCCCGCCGCAATAGAAAAATATATGACAGCAGTGTTGATGCCAAGCGCTTTGCCACGTTCATTTGCAGGAAAGACTGATGTCACAATAGCCATACTGACGCCAAAAAGCATCGCGCCGGCAATACCCTGCACAAAACGCGCAGTAATAAGCATATTACCCGTAGACGACAGCGCACAGGCTATAGAAGCAAGCGAAAACAGGGAAACGCCTGCCGTGAGTACTTTTTTGCGCCCGAACATGTCGCCAACACGGCTAAAAGGTATCTGAAGTATGGCCGATGACAGCAGAAATGAAGTAATAATCCAACCGAGCGCTACGGCATTCATATTTAATTCTTTGGATATTTGCGGTAAAGCCAGATTAATGGAAGACGAGGTAAAGGGCACCATGGCGCCCGAAAGGCATACGACAGCCAGTACTGAATAACGGAATGATTTCATCTGTTTATTTCGAGATATTCTTCCGCAGTTCGTCTGTAAACTCGTGGAGCGCTTTGGTGTCTTTTTGTTTGATCATTTCCATCAGTTCTGACAGTTTATCGTATATTCGTTCTATTTGCGGGAAGGTATGCGGGTTCAGGAGGATTTCGCTCAACAGGTAATCGTTTTCCGAAAGTAGCCCTTCGGCAATAGCTAAATGTTTCTTGAAAGTTGTTCCCGGCGCCTCTAAATGCTTCATGCAGGCGGCAAATACCATCGTGGATACAAATGGGACAGACAGCGAGTAAGCCATCATCTTATCATGTTGTTCGAATGTATATTCGTAAATATTGAGATTCAGCGAACTGTAGAAATCATGAAAAAAACGTTTGCCTTCCGGATCACTTTCGGTAATGATGACGGCGCTTTGCGAACTCAGTTCTTTGAGACTGGCAAACGTTGGGCCAAACATGGGATGTGTGGATACGAAACGGCGGCCGGAACTCATATAATATTCGTGCAGGTTATTTTTTGTTGAACTGATATCAGAAATAATACAGTTGTCCGAAAGATAAGGCAATACATCGTTGAAAGCCGTTACCGTATTTTGCAGGCTTACGGCATTGATGACCAATGCAGGCGCAAAAGCGTCAATCTGGTCGAAACTCACGAAACGGTGTGTATTAAAGAAATAACGCAACTTTCGTCTGTCGGTATCGTAAACCGCTACATCATGCTCCAAACAGAGCGACTCTACAAACCATGCGCCCATATTTCCGGCGCCAATCACAAGAATTTTCATTATTCGATATAAAAAGAAATCATGTAGACCGATGAACGAAGTTTTTCGACTGCGTTCTGATATTCAGGGTAGGGTGTGCTGCGACGGTTGAGCACGTTGAACAATCCCCACGATCCGCGCAATTCGATAGAAAGTTTGAAATATGGGAAATAAAAATCAAAACCGCCACCCATTTCGTAACACAAATCATTCATTTTCAAATCCATGTATATTCCTTCTTCTTCGCGGTAGGTCTTGGCCAGATCGAAACGTGGATTCAAACCTCCAACTAAAAAAGCACGGTAGTTATTAACCCGTTTTGATTTGTATTTAAGTATCCAGGGCAGTTCGATATAACTTGATTCGAGTTTTTGAATTTTTTCGTATAACCGGTCACCTTTGAAAAATGACAGATCCCGTTGCCCAAAAGCCACTCCGGGAAGGAAACGCAGTTCAAGATTGTCTGTAAAACGTGCAGCCGATACTGCTTGTATATGAAAACCCATTGACAGGTTGGTAACATTTGCCAGCAACGAATCAGTCCGGTAATGGTCATACGAATGAGTAATGGAAAAATCCATCACATTCAGACCCACGCAAAATCCAAAATGAATCGCTTTTTCGTCGTGTTGCTGGTAGTTCAATATTTTTTTATTGGTGGTGCGTTCCTGCGCTGAGGTTCCCAGGCAACACAGACATAAGCCTGTAATATAAACAAACTGCTTCAAATATATTCGTCCCCCTTTTTCAATTTCACTTCATTTACAAAATCCTTGATCCGCTGCTCTTCATCCTTTTTACAAATGAGCAACACATCATCGGTTTGCACCACAATCACATCTTTCAGACCTTGTATTACAGCTACTTTTTTCGGAGAAATATTGATTTCACACCCCTTAGTATCGTACAGGAAAACATTGTTTCCTGTCACTGCGTTTTGATTCTTGTCCTTCTGCTGGTTCTCATAGAGCGATCCCCAGGTACCGATGTCAGACCACCCGAAATCGGCGCAAAGCACATATACATTGTCGGCTTTTTCCATGATGGCATAGTCAATGGAAATATTCATACATTGTGCGTAGATATTGGCAACTACTTCCGGTTCGTTGTCTGTATTCAGGTGATCGATATGTTTCTGGAACAGGTCGTTGGTATTTGGCATGTGCATATCAAAAGCCTGCATGATCGAGGGTAACGACCAGAAGAACATACCTGAATTCCAGAAAAACTCACCACTTTCGTAGAAAATTTTAGCCAGATCCGGTAATGGTTTTTCAGTGAAGGTTTTTACTTTTTTCAGCTCCGGCCAGGGTAGTTTCAGTTCTGTTGGCTCGTTCGATATCTGTATGTACCCGTAACCCGTATCGGGTCTACTGGGTTTGATACCGATGGTGAGCAGAACATTATTTTCTGCCGAGAAATCGAGCGCCTGCTGTACCACACGCAAAAACTCTTCTTCATTGGTTACTAAGTGATCCGAAGGAGCTACCACAATATTGGCATTGGGATTTTCCTTCAAAATCCTGAAGTTGGCATAAGCAATACAGGGAGCAGTATTTTTACGCATCGGCTCGCACAATACCTGATTTTCATCGATTTCAAGCTGTTCCATCGTAATATTCCTGTAAATCTCATTCGTAACGATAATGATATTCTCGCGCGGCACTACTTTGTTGATGCGATCAAACGTTTGTTGTATCAACGTTTTACCAACACCCATGATGTCGAGAAACTGTTTGGGATGGTTCATCCGGCTCAAAGGCCAGAAACGGCTACCCACGCCGCCTGCCATAATCACACAATAATTATTTTTGTTCATATCTTAATTTTTTTTCCCAATCCCATGCCGATTTGAGTGTTTCTTCGAGTGTAGACTTCGCTTTCCAACCCAGTTCGCTGTTGGCACAGGCCGTATCTGCCCACACTTGCTCCACATCGCCTGGACGACGGTCAACAATCTTATAATTGAGTTTAACTCCAGTTACTTTCTCGAATGTTTTCACCAGTTCAAGTACAGAAACACCTTGTCCCGTGCCGAGGTTGAACATCTCGAAATTCGCTCTGTTTTTGTTTTCCAGCAAACGTTGCACAGCCACCACATGCGCTTTGGCGAGGTCTACTACATGGATATAATCGCGTATGCACGAACCGTCGAGTGTATTGTAATCATTGCCAAACACAGAGAGTTGCCCACGGATGCCGATAGCGGTCTGCGTAACGAATGGTACCAGGTTGTTGGGCACACCCACAGGCAGTTCGCCGATGAGCGCCGACGGATGCGCACCAATGGGATTAAAATAGCGCAATGCAATACTTTTTATTTTATTGGAAGCGGCTATAGTATCTCGGATGATTTCTTCAGAAATTTGTTTGGTGTTACCGTAAGGCGAAGTAGCTGACTGTACGGGTGCATGTTCAGTTACGGGGAGCTTTTCGGGCTGCCCGTATACGGTACACGACGAAGAAAACACCATGCTCGGTATCGAATATTGCTGCATCAGTTCCAACAAATTGATGAGCGACATGAGGTTGTTGTGATAATACTTCAACGGATAAGCCACCGATTCGCCAACAGCCTTGAATGCCGCAAAATGAATGACAGCCTCTATGTCAACATTTTTTTTCAACAACGTTTCTGTACTGTTCTTATCGCAAAGGTCAATTTGCTCAAAAACAGGGCGTATACCTGTTATTTTTTCAATACCATCCAGCGAATCCAGCTTTGAATTGGACAGGTTATCGACTATAACCACCTCAAATCCTTCGTTGATCAATTCTACCGCCGTGTGTGAGCCAATGTATCCGGTTCCGCCTGTTACCAATATTTTACTCATTTTAATACTCCAAATATTTTTGTGCAAAAATACATGATATTTTACGAATAAAACGCAAATACATCAAAAATATTGTGGTTAAGATTTCCATTCCCACCTCAAACCAAAACTTACTCCCCTTTCTCTCTTCGCTTTCCACATCCAGCGTTGTTCCGTGTTTTCGAGTATTTCGACCGACACACGATTGACCCTAATCCGCTGCCCTGTTCGCCGGCGGTTACTTTGCGGGTGCTTTATCCATAGCCGTCAGGTTAAGAATTATCCGTCGTTTGTCCTGGATTTCTCATTCCGCACTGTAGATTAGCAATGCGGACAAAATAACTATCCCCATTACTGCCATCCGTATAAGATTTCATTTTGGTATTTACGGTGGCAGTTGTATGGGCGACCCTTGCGGTCGCCCCAATATGCGCCAGCCGATGATGATGCAGGGCGGGGCTTGCCCCCACACAATACAGTGTTGTGTCAATTTTGAATTAACGGTATACAAATATGCCGACATATCATCAATGACGCGACACTGGGGCGACCGCAAGGGTAGCCCATACAACATTTTTTTTAGATGTGTTAAGTTTTCATTATTTTTGTGACAAATATTTTTGAAAATTTACATAAAAAACCATGAGTAAGACGGGTAAGGTAATTCTTTGGATACTGTGTGTTGCATTGATAGCGGCAGGTATTTTTGTAGTTGTTGATGCTTATCGTACCGAAAATCCAAACTGGGCAGGCTGGGCAATTGCATTAATTGGGGTTATTATAGGGGTTATCATGGGTGTATTAAACAGAAAACCGTCAGATAAAAAGGAAAATACGCCTGATAACAAAAAAACGGGCAATAAAACCCAAATTGTTATTGAAGGCAAGAATGATGTTTCGGGAAATGTAGCCGGGGGAAATATTATTCCAACAAATAATTATTATCCATCTTCTCCAACACCTTCTCCTCCATCATCACCACCGCCACCTCCCGTCGAGGCGATCAACCATCTCCCATCCCGAAACGAGCATTTCAGCGGTCGTAAGGATATTTTGGGAAAAATTGCCGGCGCGTTCGACAACTCCGGCAACACAGTCCTTATACAGAGCATCAAAGGTCTTGGAGGCGTAGGCAAAACGCAGACGGCTTTGGAATTTACCCACCGTAACAAAGATAAATATCCGGGAGGGATTTGCTGGGTAAATGCGGAAAGCAACAATGATTTACTCAAAAGTTTCGAAGAATTTGCCATGATCAACGGGCAACCATTCAATGAAAACGAAAATAAGCCGGAACAGGCAAAAGCATTTGTGAAAAGATGGTTTACGACGCACAGTAAATGGCTGGTGATTTTCGATAACGTGAGCGAAGAAGACATATCGGGATATTTGCCGCAGGGCGTCGGACATGTTTTATTGACCACGCGAAACACAGATATTGGGATAGCGTGTAAACGTGAGCCGCTTGATATTTTTAAGGAAGACGAAGCCGTTGATTTTCTTTGCAACGACGAGCGCATCAGAGACAGAGCCGATCAAGAAAAAGCCGGTCAGATCGCAGAACGGCTTGGACGTTTGCCGCTTGCTTTAGCGCAGGCCGTTGCTTACATGTATAAATCAGGAGAGAATTTTAGCAGTTATTTAGAGTGGCTTGATGACGAGGGTCTTGATGTTTTCAAAGAATCAAAAGGGAAACTCACGGAAGACAACTACAGGGAAATTGTCACTACCACATGGGAGATTTCTTTCAGAAAAATTGACAACGAAGAAGCAAAACGGTTTTTGTACCTGTGCGCCTATACTGCCCCTGACAGTATTCCGGCAGATATTTTGTTTGGAGACGCAAAACATTCGTCGATCAGCAGGGCATTGAGCGAACTTTACGGATACTCGCTGATAGAGCGAGACAAGCAAAATCCGAATCTTGTGAAAATTCATCGCCTTGTACAGGAAGTAATACGTGAGAAGTTGAAAGACAACCCGCATTATCTTGAAGCCTGTTTTGATATTTTTGACCCACTTATTCCTGAAGATTTTTCAAAACGGGAATATCGGGATTTGTTTGAAAGAATTTCAGAACATTCGCAGGCAGTTGGGGGTTATTACGAGAAAAAGTTTCCGGATAATGAAAAGCAACAGAAGGCGGCTGTATTATATTTTAAAATAGGACGCGGCTATGATAATTTAGGACAGTACAACAAGGCTTTGGCATACTACGAAAAAACGAAAGACATTAGTGAAAATGTTTTTGGCGAAGCGCATTCTTCTACAGCCAATATCTATAACAACATAGCCGGGCTTTATCACGCACAGGGTGATTACGACAAGGCTTTGGCATACAACGAAAAAGCGTTAGTCATTTATGAAAAGGTTTTGGGCGCAGCGCATCCTAATACAGCCACTATCTGGAACAACATAGCCGGGGTTTATGACAACTTGGGCGAATACGACAAGGCTTTGGAATACTACGAAAAAGCGAAAACCATTCGTGAAAAGGTTTTGGGCGTAGCGCATCCTTCTACAGCCACTACCTATAACAACATAGCCTTGGTTTACGACAACATGGGCGAATACGACAAGGCTTTGGCATACTTCGAAAAAGCGCTAGACATTAAAAAAAAGGTTTTAGGCGCAGTACATCCTTCTACAGCCACTACCTATAACAACATAGCCGCGGTTTATAAAGTACAGGGCGTATACGACAAGGCTTTGGCATACTTCGAAAAAGCGCTAGACATTAAAAAAAAGGTTTTGGGCGTAGCGCATCCGGATACAGCCACTACCTGGAACAACATGGCCGTGGTTTATCACAACATGGGCGAATACGACAAGGCTTTGGAATACTACGGCAAAGCATATCCCGTTTATTTAAAAGTTTTGGGCGCAGCGCATCCATATACGAAGGGTACATATGATGATATGGCTGCTACCTACGCAAAAAGCGGCAAGTCAGCGCCTTTTGAAGACTGGCTGAAGGAGCGTTTCTGAATTGCGAAGAAATTAAGCACTCCTGACGTGGCGCCAAACTGAAATGTCGCAATTTTGTGGTGTAAAAAACCTCATTTTTACCTCATCCAAAAACAAAACAACATCAGTAGCATGATATTAGCCGATAAAATTAACCTCATTACCTTCTATGTTGTTTTGTAAATAAAATGAGGTTGAAAATCAGGTTTTAATTGCGACATGTTAATTAATCCTGTCAACATTAAAAACATTTGATTTTTCAGGATACAGGTCAGTTCTGCAATTATCATTTCCGGTTTCATTGATTCAATTAAGGCGCAGTACACTGTAGAGACGTGGCGTGCCACGTCTAAAAAATGAAATAAGACGTGGCACACCACGTCTAAAAAATGAAATGAGACGTG
>JGI24702J35022_10002997_pt1 | contig 10221 bp, 8 predicted proteins | sample TergutTh196P4_FD_35022 | JGI IMG/M metagenome (IMG submission 35022)
CTACATGACAGCGCGTCAAGGATGCTGCGTTCTACATAACAGCGCTTCTGGGTCGGCAGGTTGCCGCCCCTACATTCGGCGCGTCTGGGAAGCCGCGCCCTGCATGACAGCGCGTCAAGGATGCTGCGTTCTACATAACGGCGCTTCTGGGTCGGCAGGTTGCCGCCCCTACATTCGGCGCGTCTGGGAAGCCGCGGGCGCATGATATGCGCCCCTACACCAAAATTGCAACATTATTAGCATACCACGTGAGTTGCAATTCAGAATGTTACAGTTCTTGGAATACCGGCATGCTTGTCATTCGAACATGACGAGGTTCGCGCCGATGCGTCTGGCGGTTTCGGCGCATTCGTCGGAAAAGCCGGAGCGGGAGAACAGATATATGTATCTGTTTGCATATCGAAACGTCATGCTGCGTTCCAACAGAGAGTTGAGCGCGCCTGCCTGCGCGGGGTCTTCGGACCAGACGCAATCGCAGAACACGGCATTGTCGTCGTCCGCATAGGCGACGATGGGGAGCGTTACTTCGGTTTTCCATATGGGGTCGATTCCCCACCAACGTCCCATTTCAACATATTTGAGCGGCAGCCGTCCGGCTTGGTTGCGTTGTTCGAGCCATTGCCGGCAGATGTCTTCAAAGACTTTGCCCATGTAAGCGGGCATTTCGCGGGCGACGCCGCGCCATACTTTGTCAGCCATTCCGCCTTTTATGAGCGAGATGTTGGCGGGCACGAAGCGGTACCAGAAACGGAACATGTAATCTTCGATTTCGTAGATTGTTTTTCGTCCGGCTTTTTCGGTGACCGGGGTGTATTTGCCTACAAGGCCGAGGGCGATGAGGTTTTTCAGATATGCCGTGCACGCGCTTGTTTCAAGGCCGACCGATCCGGCGATTTCGGAGTTTTTTGTTTTGCCGGAAGCGATCGCGCGGAGTATCGCGTTGTAGTATGTTGGGTCGCGGACTTCCTGGCGGAGGATGTTGGCCGGCTCTTCAAACAGGAATGATGATGCGTCGAAGAAGTTATTTCGTATGTTGTCCTCTATTGGCAGGTCCGGGTCCATGAATTCCAAGTATTTTGGCATCCCGCCTGTGAGCGCATAGACGATGGCGATGTCAAATGGTGAAAATCCCGTATAATATCGTTTCGTTTCAAAAAATGAAAACGGCATGACGTTTATATGCGCGGTGCGGCGGCCATGGAACGGGCTGTTGTAACTGAGGGCTTCCTCCTCCATGATTGGTTCGGACGAGCCGCAGATTATGAGCATCAGTTTGCCGGTTTTGAGGTTTTTGTCGATTTGATTGCATATCAGATCGGAGATGCCGCGACGAGACGCTACTAGATGCTGGTAGTCGTCAATGACGAGGATGGTGCGGTCTTTTTGCGAGATGTCGTTGGCGAGGTCGAACGCTTGTTCGTAACTATTAAGGCTGTTTGTTGCGTTTCCTGTTACTGTGGGATATGCGGCGATGCGGTCGATGAGGTTTTGCAGATTGTCGATTGCGTTTGTTTCTTGCGCGGAATAGTATATGGCTCGTTTATCGGCGATGAACTCGCGGATGAGTCCGGTTTTTCCTGAGCGGTGGCGGCCGTGCATGATTATGCACTCGAATTTGCCGCTTTCATATAATGCGTTCAGCAGTTTGAGCTCGTTTTGCCGCCCATAGAACATTTCGTCACCGCCTGTCCAACGAGTTTTGTCGTGTCTGTATTATAAAGCATCGGTATGAGCAATACGATGGCCTCGTGTTTGTCATCGATTTTTGTCGTAGCCGCCCTTATATCGTTTGTGGTATTGCTTTTTCGTGGATGAGTCGTATTGTTGCTGCGACTTAATGTTTCTGTCGTCGGCTTTTGGATAACGTTCGCCGGCGGGGGAGTATTGCTTCTTTTTTTGGTCGGGCGCGGGACGTTGGTCGCGGCGGTCGGCGTTTTTAAATGCGTTTGCTTGTTGCGGCGCGTTTTGATGCGTATTGGGTTTCTGCGGGTTGGATTGGCGCGGGAGTGTTGCGGGTGTTTGGTGCGCCGTGGGGTGCTGGGCCGATGCTTGTTGGGGTGATTGTTCGTCGGTCGGAGTAGATTCGGCGGATTGGTGTTGCGACGCAGCTTGGCGCGGTGCGGCGGATTGGTGTTGCGCTGTTGTTTGGCGCTGTGAGGAAGATCCTGAGCGGGCGTCGAATGGCGGTTTTGCCGACAAAGAAGACATTGTCTTTGGCGCTTGGATGGGGCTTGCGGTGAAACCGGCTTCGGTGAGCCTGCCTTCGGCTTTCGCGGCGATGTATTCCGCCCTGCGACCTTTGCCGCCCAGAATTCCTATTTCGTCGAATGTAAATGTTTTGAGCGTCGTGTCGATATCGTCTTCGAGGCGTACTTTCGCGCTTCTTCTGAGAAGATTGACGTTGACGACCGTGCCCTTGCCGGAGGGCGTTTCTACAAATGCGTCGACTTTTGGCGCTTTTTTTACAAGTTCCTCATATGCAGCTTCTTCATATTTCAAGCAACACATGAGCCTGCCGCACGTGCCCGATATCTTTGTGGGATTCAGCGACAGCCCCTGCACTTTTGCCATCTTGATGGAGACCGGGTGGAACTCCGTGAGGAATTGCGAACAGCAGAATGGCTTGCCGCAGTTGCCGAGGCCGCCGATCATTTTTGCTTCGTCGCGTACTCCTATTTGGCGGAGCTCGATGCGGGAGCGGAATACTCCTGCGAGGTCTTTTACGAGTTCGCGGAAATCCACGCGCCCTTCCGACGTGAAAAAGAAGAGTATTTTGCTGCCTTCAAAGCCGTATTCAACGTCAACGAGTTTCATTTCGAGGCCGAGCTCGGCTATCTTGTCCTGGCAGTAGAGGAAGGCGTCTCGCTCGCGTTCTTTGCCCAGCAGCGCGTTTTGTTTGTCCGTTTCCGTGGCAACGCGCACGACGGGGCGCAGCGGTTTGACTATCATATCGTCGTTGACTGAATGGTTTGCATTTGTGCATTCGCCATATTCGAGGCCTTTTGCTGTCTCGACGACGACATTGTCTCCTTTGTTGACCGTGAGGCCGGAGGGGTCAAAGAAATAGGCTTTCCCTCTATTATTGAAGCGTACGCTGATTATTTCTGTCAAGTTGGGTTCCTCCATATTATTCATCGTGGGGCTGGCAGCAATGCGCATTTGAAGCTATTTTACAGCTTCCTGATGCGCGGCATTCGAGTTGCACTGCATTCGAGTTGCGCGCCGGAGCCTCACGGTATTGTTTCATCGTTGGGTAGATCATGCTCCTTGCATAGTTTCCAGCATAGTTGCGCAGATCATGCCGGAGATATGGCCAATGTTTACATTCATGTCCAGATATTCCATTGCTTTTGAGAGTATTTGCTCGGCGCGGGAGTAGGTGAGCGCGTTTGCGGTGGCTGCGGGGGTTGATTGGGTCTTTGATGCTTGGGTTGCGGGGGCTGCGGGGGCTGCTTGGGTTGCTGAGATCATTGGTGCGGGGGTCATGGAGGCTGTGGGGTTATTATGGATCGCAAGAGCTTCCTTGCGCAGTTCTGATGCTGCGCGTTCGCGGGCTGCTCGTATGAATGCTATGAAAGTATACCTGTCCGCTTTTTCCAGTGCGAACATGAATTCCACGAGCTGTGCTTTACCTTTGCTTATTGCAGAGAAGAACGAACCGGCCATCTCTGCTGCTGCGGCTCCGGCAGGGTCTTCCAACGCTTCCGGGTTGTCCGTTGTCTTAAGTTCAACGCAGCGGGAACGTATTGTCGTGAGCAGCTCGCCGGGGTTTTCTGTTTTCAGGATGAACACCGCGTGTCCGGGAGGCTCTTCGAGTATTTGCAAGAATGCGTTCTGGGCGTTTGTGTTCATCAATTCCGCTTCGTTGACAAGATATGCCTTTCTGGCGGCTTCGTTGGGGACGACGATGACATCGTGCTTCAGACTGCGGATTTGCTCGATCACTATGTCTTTTTTGTCGGGAAGTTTCGATATTGTGATGATGTCGGGGTGTATGCCGCGCGATGCCTTTGAGCAGTGGGCGCATGCCATGCACGGGCGCGCGCCGGTGCCGGAGCACACGACCGACATTGCTAGTTTTTCCGCTATGTCGGGGGGCGCTATGTATGCGTGCGATATTCTGGTGTTATTGTCGCCGAGGGTGGGGTGTATCGGGGTGGTTGTCATGTTGGTGGTCTGCTTTCGTCATAATTGGTGATGTGCGGGAGGAGCGGGGAGGAGCGGGGAAAAGATTCTTCGGTCGCGGGCTCCCTCAAAATGATGGTCGCGTGGGGGAATGGTGAATATTCCCCATTTTACATTCTTTTTATGCTTCGCGTCAATATCTGTCCATTGATTTTACACATTTTATGTGATATTATCGGTTTCATCGACGGTATAGAATCGGCCATTGTCGGATAATCCGGGGCGCGCGGCGTCCGGGTTGTGGGGCGGGAGCCTCACGTTGAATCTCGACATCGGAGGAATGGGGGCATGTTTACTGAATGAGGGTGCTTTTGCATAAATTTAGGGAAGTATTGTCAGCGGTCGCGCCTGTGGTCATATTGGTCGTGATCCTCAACTTTACGTTGACGCCGGTACCGACAGAACTGTTCTTCCAGTTCATCATCGGCGCTTTGGCGATCATTTTAGGGTTGGCGATTTTGCTGCTCGGGATTGACAATGGCGTCTTGCCTTTTGGCGAGCAGATGGGATTGTCGTTCCTCAAATCAAATAAAATTTGGTATGTCGTCTTTGTCGGATTCTTGCTGGGGTTTTTTGTGAATATCGCGGAGCCTGACTTACAGGTGCTTGCCAATGAGGTCACGGAGGTCATGGGCGGGTTTATTCCGATGATGGTGATATTGGTGACCGTGTCGATTGGGACAGGAGTCATGTTGGCGTCTGGCATTACAAGAATCGTTAAAAGCTTCCGCTTGAACATCTTGTTTATGTTCGTTTATGGCGCGATTGCGGTTTTGTCGATTTTTGCTTCGTCCGATATGATGGCTATTGGTTTCGACGCTTCCGGCGCGACGACAGGGGCTTTGACGACGCCTCTCGTGCTGGCGCTTTCGCTTGGCGTCGCGTCANTGAAGAAGGACAGCAGGTCTTCGGAAGAGGACAGCTTTGGCCTTGTCGGGGTGATGTCCACGGGGGCTATCCTTGGCGTGCTGATATTGAATCTATTTGTCAAAACCGAGAATGTGGTGCCGAACTTGCCGGAACGCAGCGTTGCAGCGGGGATACTCGGGCCGTTTGCCGAGGCGATCCCCGGAGTCATGTTGAAGTCTTTCATTGCATTGGCGCCGATNGTTATCATGCTCTTTATCTTTCAGCGCGTTAAGTTTCATATGCCGAAGAGGGCTTTTTTGAAAGCGTTGTTCGGATTTGCGTATGCGTATGTCGGGCTTGTGGTTTTTCTGACCGGCGTGAATGCCGGGTTTATGAATGTCGGAAATATCATCGGGAATGGGTTGGCTGCTTATGATAACAAGGCGGTGCTTGTCGGTTTCGGGTTCTTTTTGGGATTGCTGGTCATACTTGTCGAGCCTGCGGTGTATGTGTTGACGCAGCAGATCGAGGATGTGACGAATGGTTATATTAAAAGAAGGACAGTGCTTGTCACTTTGTCGATCGGCGTCGCATTTGCAGTGAGTTTGGCAATGCTGCGCATCGCTGTGCCGGGCATTCAATTGTGGCATTACCTTGTGCCGGGGTATATTATTGCGTTGGTTTTGTCATTTCTCGCGCCGAAGCTTTTCGTCGGTATTGCTTTTGATTCGGGCGGGGTCGCTTCCGGGCCTATGACCGCGACATTTGTTTTGGCGCTGTCGCAGGGCGCGTCCGATGCTGTCGAGCATTCTAACATTTTGATCGATTCTTTCGGGGTCATTGCCATGGTGGCGATGACGCCAATCATTGCGTTGCAGGTTTTGGGATTGATATATCGGGTGAAGGCAAAAAAGAGCCTGGAGTCCATAAAGAGCGAGGTTGTGGCAAATGGCGAAGTATAGTATGATTTGTTGCGTCGTAAATATCGGGGATGCGGGAAAGACGATGAAATGCGCCGGAAAATACGGTGTGAGGGGCGGGACGATTTCTGTCGGCAAGGGGACCGTCCGCGGCCGTCTGCTCGATATTCTTGGAATCAGCGAGGTTAGGAAGGAAATCGTTTCGATGATCGTTGATGAGGCTTCCGCTGCTTATGTGATCAAGGGAATCAGCGATGATATGCATTTTAAAAAGCCGAACCATGGCATTGCGTTTTCATATTCCGTCGCGGAGATTCATGGGAGCGGCGACCCGCATGGCGCGGGCGCGCACGGTTATGGGGGCGGTGAGGCACTTGGTGCGGGTGGTGAGCCTATACGTGGCGCGCGCGGTGAGCCTATACATGGCGCTGGCGGTGAGCCGGCACATGGCGCTGGCGATGAGCCTATACGTGGCGCGAGCGACGCGATCGATGCGTCGGTACATGGTGCGGGCGGTGAGACGGTACAAGGCGCGAATGCGCATAGAGATGGGGATATTATTGTCGACGAGGTGAAAGGTAACGTGTATAAAGTCATTCATGTGATCGTGGATAAGGGCAAGGGCGGGGATGTTATCGATGCTGCCAATGAGGCAGGCGCTAGGGGCGGCACGATCATTCATGCGCGAGGTTCGGGGATTCATGAGGTGCAGAAGCTGTTCTCTATTGAGATTGAGCCTGAGAAAGATGAAGTTTTTATTATCGCCAGTACTGAGCTGAAGGATCGCATCGTTGAGTCTGTCAGAAGCCGTATGAATATCGATGAGCCCGGGAGCGGCGTGATTTTTGTCATTGATGTCAATGAGGTTTATGGGCTGCACGAGGATTGACGGAGGCGGGGGCGCTGGCCGTCAGCGCAGGTTTTTCTTGACGGCCGTGAAGATGTCCCTCATCTTTTTTGGATCATCCTTGCCGGGCTCCTTTTCGCCATAGCGGACGTCGATGTAAATGTTGCGGAACGTTTCCGCGTCGGCAACGCTGTCGAAGTTCTGCAGCATCATGTTTTTGTAGTCGGCGGTCGTCATCCCGGGGAGACGGTCAATGCCGTGCCGCTGGCCGGCAATGATGAATCTTTTGTAGATCGCCCTGACATGATTATCCCCTGCGTGCCTGCGCTTGTGTGGCGCGGGGGCATCGGGTATTGACGAACGCGCGGTGCCGGACTGCGACGAATCTGTTTCGCCTTCGTCGAAGGCCATTATTCTTTTGAAAAGTTTAATAATAAGCAGTATTGCCAGAGCGATCCCAATTATAATGAGGACCGCTTTTATTACTTCCTGCGCGCGCACGTTGGTGAAGTCAATTTCCTCATCCAGCATTTCGTCCATGCCCGCCATTTCCAGCTCTATGGGCGGGCGCTCTTTGGTTTTGAACGGACCGATCAGATTGAACAGGGGCGTCAGAATGTAAACAACGCAGGTAAAAAGGAACCAGAGCAACGGCGAGATGACGTTGAGATAGAGCAGCCTTAATGCGGCGCCCAGGACGCTGAGGACGCTCTTCGTGCCGAGCGCGACTCCCACGGCCACAACGACCACGACCTCGCTGATGTTGATTATCTTAAACCGCCTTTGCGCGAGCGTTTCCGGCGTATGGCGCAGCATGCGCATGAGCATCACCGACAGCACCAGGAAGACGAAGGCGAACAAAAGCGACGCGGCTTCGAGATGGTTGCGGCCTCCGAAGGCCCAAAAGGCTATCATAAAGGGTAGATACAGCTTGAGGAACAGAAAGAATATCCTGTTGTAGGAGAATGTCTCGGGAATTGAGGTCAGTTTTCGGACGCTGATCACGGTGTATACGATTACTGGGAGGAGCACGGCGGCGTTAGCTAGCGTGATGGGGACAACGAGAAAAATGGCGGGCAGCAAGATGAGCGATGCGTAGCGTATCTTGCCCTTTGGGGCAAAAGCCGTGCTGAGGTATACCGCGACGGCGAAAAACGGGAGGGAGTACACCACGGGGTCTCCGCCGGCCAGCGACGCGATGGTGTTTGCGAAGGCTAAATAGAAACAGATGTCGCATAGGATTTTCAACGTAACTGCAAGAATCATCAGCAGGCACCTCCTGCGGAAAGGATGAGGGCATTGAAGATGGATTCGCGGCTGAGGCAAGGCAGGATAGTTTGTTCATCAGTCGGAGTGATGATGATTATGGAGTTGATGCCTCGTGTTTCGACGCGTTTGATGGCGGAGGCGAATGGCTCGGTGGCTCTGTACGAGGCTCTTCCCATGCCTTCGAGAATCGTATAGAAGTGCTGCTTTCCCAAGCCTTCCGATATATACGACCAGTCGGAAAACGCCCCCGATGAGGTCGCATTGGTGTAGAAGTCGTATTTCACCCTGCGCTCTTCCAATATTTTGCAAACCGTGTGGGTCATGCTGTAGCTTGTTTCGATCAAAGCTTCCCTGGCGCGTTCGCCGTCTTCGCCACAGCTGCATTCGACGTTCAGTAGCACTGTCACGGAGGGCTCTGTCGTGTAATCGAAGCTCCTGACCATCATTTTCCCCGCTCTTGCGCTTTGCGACCAGGAAATCGCTTTCATAGGCTCCCTTCCCGTGTATTCTCTGAAACCTGCTGTGAGCACGGGGTCTTCCATTATGAACCTGCGCACGGATACATCGCCCAAAAAGCCGCCCAGGACATCGCCGATTTTGCCGGAGTCATATTCTTTCGGGTATATGACAATTTCGCTGTATGGGCTCACTCTTTTGACATTCTCATTGAGCCCGAGAAAATCGCCTCCGCTCAGCATTGCGGAATTGAACATATAGCGGCCCCGCTGCGATATCGACGCTTTTTCAACGCGTCGGAGTGCAGAGCGGGGCATAAGGTATGTTGTGTATGAGTGGCGCATGTCGCCTTTGAAATCGACGCTGATCTTTGCATCGGGGGAATGCAGCTTTATTTGAGCCGGCAAGGTTTCCGATGCCTTGATGAAAGGCACGAAGCGCCGGCTCTTGTTCGTAAGATTGGACACCATGTCAAAAACCTCGTCGGGCGCGGCAAGCGGCACGGATGAACCGTAATCGATTCCGACGCCGTTAAGGGCATTGACGATCGACCATCGTTCCACGATGAATGCGACTACCGCGAGCACGATCAGAACAACGATCATTCCATGTCCTCTAGTGGGACAACTGCCCGGTCGATGATTTTTGTTAGGATATCCGTATAGGAGACGTTCTTTGTCGTCGAGCCGATGCTGAGTCTGTGGGCAAGAATATGAGGCGCGACGAAGCGCACGTCTTCAGGAATTACGTAGTCGCGGCCGTTGAGGGCTGCGCAGGCCTGGCTCGCTTTATACAGGGCGATCGCGCCTCGGGTGGAAGCGCCGTTCACGAACCGGCTCTCATTGCGCGTTGCCTCGACGATGTCCATTATATAACCGGAGACATCCGCGCTGACAGGGACATCGCTGTAATGCTCCCTGACGAAAGCGGTTTCATCGAAGGAGACCGTTTGCTCGAGGGAGTCGACAATATCGAGGACCGACCGCCTTGATATGACAGACAGCTCTTGCTCGCGGGTCATGTATCCGAGCGATAGGCGCATGAAAAACCGGTCGATCTGGGCTTCGGGCAACGGGAACGTTCCGTATGACTCCAGCGGGTTTTGCGACGCCATCACCATGAAGGGCTCCTCGAGCGAGGTTGTCTGGCCATCGACCGTGATCTGCCGCTCTTCCATCGCTTCCAGCAGGCTGGATTGCGTGCGGGGGGTGGCCCTGTTGATTTCGTCCGCGAGGACGATGTGGGTGAAGAGGGGGCCGGGGCGGAATTGGAAGTCGCCGATTTTTTGGTTGTAGAAGTTAATGCCCGTGAGGTCGGAGGGGAGGAGGTCAGGCGTGAATTGGATCCTTTTGAAGTCCCCGCCGATGGTTTTGGCGAAAGAGCGGAGAAGCATTGTCTTGCCTGTGCCGGGGATGTCTTCGAGGAGCACGTGCCCGGAGCACACGAAGCAGATCAAAACCAGAAAAATCGTGTCGTCTTTGCCAATGATTACTTTTGAGCAGTTTTCAAGGACATTGTGCCTGTATTCTGTGAAGCGGTTCATTTCCATTGGGTAATTATTCCTCTTTTATGTGGAGTGTGGAAAGCAATATTGGGGCGGAGCCCTCATGTTAATGCCATAGCGCCTCGCAACAATAGCAAATAACAAGATTATTTATACGCTATGGCGTTATCGCCGCGCGAAGCGCGGTGCGC
>JGI24702J35022_10002998_pt1 | contig 10220 bp, 8 predicted proteins | sample TergutTh196P4_FD_35022 | JGI IMG/M metagenome (IMG submission 35022)
GTATATGTCGAAATCGTTCCGTCTTCCAATTCGCTGATTAACTCGGTTTTGTATATCTCGTTCCTGTCGCCGAAAATCTTCAATGCGTCATCTTTGGCGATTTCCTGCCGTTGGATTGTTTCTTTTTTCGCCGCTAATTCGAGCATCTTCGCTTCAATGACTGCAAAATCATCGTCCGAAACCGTATGGTCGCCTAAATCCACATCATAGTAAAAACCGTTTTCAATGGCAGGCCCGATACCGAACTTAACGCCCGGATATAATTCCTGCAATGCTTCAGCCATCAAGTGGGCGCTCGAATGCCAATACGCATGTTTGCCGTCTTCATCGTCCCATTTCAACAGTTGTAACGCAGCGTCTTGTGAAACAGGCCGGCATAAATCCCANACTTCNCCGTTCACCTTAGCTGCCAGCACACTTTCTGCCAAACGGGGACTGATACNTTCAGCCACCTCCAACGGAGTGATACCTTCTGCGTATTCCCTAACGGAATTGTCCGGAAATGTTATTTTTATCATTCTCTTCATATTATTGAAATTGATTCTGAAAATCAGGCGGCAAAGATAATAAAAAAAAATCTTAAAAATAATTCTTGAAAATATTTTGATATTATTCTTGATAAAATCACTAATTTTACGCCAAATTTCAAATAGATGAAGATTATGGGATATCCAATAAAACCTAATAAAATCAGTTATTCTNTTATTCTGTTATTCAATTACTTAATTCATAATGATTGAAAAAGTATATATCCTCGAAAGTGTGGATTTAGTTGCCTTTTACGGGGTGAATAATTCTCATATACAATTTATTAAGACACTGTTTCCCAAACTGCGGATCGTAGCGCGCGGCAATGTGATGAAAATCATTGGCGATGAAGATGAATTGGATGTTTTTATGAAGAAAATCAGGGAAATAGAATTGCATTGCGAGGAATTTAATTCACTGACGGAAGATGTGATCATTGATATTGTTAAAGGGAAAGAGGTTTACCTGACCAAACAGGACAACCTGATTATCCACGGTATCAACGGACGCGCCATCATTGCCCGCTCCGAAAATCAACAGTTATTGGTGAAAAGTTTCGACGAAAATGACCTGACCTTTACCATTGGTCCGGCCGGAACCGGAAAGACATTTGTCGCAATAGCGCTGGCTGTCAGGGCGTTGAAAAACAAACAGGTGAGAAAAATCATCCTGAGCCGCCCGGCAGTAGAAGCTGGCGAGAAACTCGGATTTTTGCCGGGCGAAATGAAAGACAAGTTGGATCCTTACCTGCAACCACTTTACGATGCACTGCAAGAGATGATTCCATCGGCCAAACTCAAGGAATACATGGAAAATAATGTGATCCAAATTGCCCCGTTGGCGTTTATGCGCGGACGGACGTTGAATGACGCCGTGATTATCTTAGATGAAGCTCAAAACACAACAAACCATCAGATTAAAATGTTTTTAACCCGACTGGGATTGAATGCCAAGATGATTGTTACCGGCGATATCACGCAGATTGACTTGCCGCCGGCAGCCACTTCAGGGCTGGTACATGCCATGCAGATATTGCATAAAGTGCCCGGAATAGGTAAGGTGGAATTTAATAAAAAAGATATTGTACGCCATAAACTTGTACAACGCATTGTTGAAGCCTACGAATCGAATGACAAACATCGAAAACCATGATTTTAATAAGATTATAAAGATTTACAAGATAACAAAAGCATAAAAAAATGAATAAATATGGTTTAATCGGTTATCCTTTAGGACATTCTTTTTCGAAAGATTTTTTTAACCGCAAATTCAAGTCCGAACATATTGACGCTGAATACCTGAATTTTCAGATTGAAGACGTCAAAGAGTTGAAAAATGTACTGAAAGAAAATCCGGAATTATGCGGCCTGAACGTTACCCTACCCTACAAGACCCAGGTCATGCCCCTGCTCGATGAAATAGATAATGACGCCCGGCTGATCGGGGCGGTCAACGTAATCAAATTTATCCGGGGAGGACGTTTCAATAAGTTTAAGTTGAAAGGGTTTAATTCGGATATCACCGGTTTTAAAGAATCCATTGAACCTTTACTTGATAAGGATATTCATCGCCATGCGTTGATTTTGGGGACAGGCGGCGCATCAAAAGCCGTTTATCATGGGTTGAAGCAATTGGATATCAACGTGCAATTTGTGTCGCGCTATCACGAAGAAGATTGTGTTTCCTACGATGAACTTACTCCTGAATGGATTGAGGAATATACGGTGATTGTCAATGCCACTCCCTTAGGAATGTATCCGCATGTGGAAGAATGTCCCGATATACCGTACGAATTTATTACATCTAAACATTTATTATATGACCTGCTCTATAATCCCGACGAAACACTCTTTATGCGCAAAGGAAAAGTAAAAGGCGCTACAGTGAAGAATGGATTGGAGATGCTGTTATTACAAGCCTTTGTTTCGTGGGAAATCTGGAATATGTAGTATATAAATACGATAATTATTAAATCTTTAAATTATGAAATCTTTAACTCATTAAATACCACTTATCATGATGAAAAATATCAGATTGACACTTATTTACGCCTTATTATCAGGCTGTTTCGGGTCGATAACAGCAGAGACATTCGACCCTGTAGCTTACGTGAATCCCTTGATGGGCACGTATAATACGTTCGAGATGTCGGCTGGGAATCAATATCCGGCTATTGCCCTTCCGTGGGGAATGAATTTCTGGTCGCCTCAAACAGGAAAAATGGGAAACGGATGGATGTATACCTACCAGGCCACCAAAATTAACGGATTCAAACAAACCCACCAGCCAAGCCCATGGATTGGCGATTACGGTCAATTTGCCATTATGCCGGTCACGGGTTCGCCTGTATTTGAAGAAGAAAAACGCGCAAGTTGGTTTTCGCATAAGTCGGAAGTAGCCAAACCCTATTATTACAAGGCCTATCTGGCAGAACACGATGTGGTGACGGAAATAACACCAACAGAGCGTGCTGCGATGTTCCGTTTTACATTTCCGGAAAATGACAGCTCATTTGTGATCGTTGATGCATTTGACAGGGGCTCTTTCATTCAAGTCATACCGGATGAAAATAAAATCATCGGATATACCACCCGCAATGCCGGAGGTGTGCCTGCCAATTTCAAGAATTATTTTGTCGTTGTGTTCGACAAGCCTTTTACTTACAGGTCGACATTTGCTGATAGCACGCTGGCTCCGAATGTATTGGAACAAACAGCCGGACATACGGGCGCTGTCGTCGGTTTTAAAACACGCAAAGGTGAAATCGTACATGCCAAAGTAGCTTCTTCGTTTATCAGTCACGGGCAGGCGGAACTGAACCTGAAAGAATTAGGAAATGACGGTTTCGACGAAATAGCCGCCAAAGGCAGGGAGGTTTGGAATAAAGTATTGGGGCGTATCCGGGTTGAAGGAGGTAATTTAGACCAGCTACGTACATTCTATTCATGTTTGTACCGTTCGTTGCTCTTTCCCCGAAAGCTCTATGAGACAGATGCTTCGGGACAGATTGTACACTACAGTCCATACAACGGCGAAGTGTTGCCGGGTTATATGTTTACCGATACAGGTTTCTGGGATACGTTCCGCTGTTTATTTCCTTTCCTCAACCTGATGTTTCCATCCATCAACAAAGAGATGCAGGAAGGCCTGATCAATGCGTATAAGGAAAGCGGCTTTTTCCCCGAATGGGCAAGTCCGGGACATCGCGACTGTATGATTGGCAATAACTCGGCTTCTATCTTAGTCGATGCCTATATGAAAGGAGTAAAAGTGGACGATGTGGAAACATTGTATCAAGGACTGCTGCACGGAACGGAAAATGTTCATCCCCGCATCAGGTCTGTAGGCCGGCTTGGACATGAGTATTATAACAGACTTGGCTATGTTCCTTATAATGTGAAGATCAACGAAAATGCAGCCCGTACACTCGAATATGCCTATAACGATTGGTGTATTTATCAGATTGCCAAAGAATTGAAACGTCCACAGGCGGAAATCGATTTGTTTGCCCGTCGTGCCATGAACTATCAGAATCTGTTCGATCCGGCATCCAACCTGATGCGCGGAAAGAATGAGGACGGTACGTTTCAGTCGCCATTTTCGCCATTGAAATGGGGCGATGCCTTTACGGAAGGCAACAGTTGGCACTATACCTGGTCGGTTTTCCACGATCCGCAAGGATTGATTGATTTGATGGGAGGCCGGCAACTATTTGTACAGATGTTGGATTCCGTCTTTGCCGTTCCTCCGATATTCGACGAGAGTTATTACAGGATTGTTATCCATGAGATACGTGAAATGCAGGTGATGAATATGGGCAATTATGCACACGGCAACCAGCCCATCCAACACATGATTTATATGTATAATTATGCGGGTGAACCCTGGAAAACGCAATACTGGGTACGTCGTGTGATGGATCAGCTGTATACCCCGACACCCGACGGCTATTGTGGCGACGAGGATAATGGACAGACATCGGCATGGTATGTGTTCTCGGCGCTCGGATTTTATCCCGTTTGCCCGGGAACAGACGAATATATCCTGGGAGCGCCTCTTTTTCCGAAAGCTACGTTAACATTCGAAAACGGCAAGGAGTTAGTCATTGAAGCACCGGATAATAATGCCCTGAACATGTACATACAATCCCTTGATTTCAACGGACGCCCCTATTCGAAAAATTATGTAAAACATGTCGATTTACAACAAGGCGGTTTATTGAAATTCCAAATGACAGCCCAACCGAATCAGCGTCGCGGTACCCAACCGTCCGATTTCCCGTATTCATTTTCTACTGCCGGGAAGTAGGCAAGTGTGAAACAGGGGAATATTGACAATAACCAACAACCAAACCTTAAAAGATAAAATGATGAACAGACGATTATTTATAAAAAGCAGTATGGGGAGCCTTTTGGCGCTGGAACTTGGATCAACGTTGACTTCTTGTGCAGGGACGGATTATTATGCTCCTGAAGACTTTGAGAAAGCGCCCAAAGCGGATGCGCATTTTCATTACAACACATTCGACGATGCGGTTTTGAAATACGCAGCTTCTATCAATATGCACATCATGACTATCAATGTCGATGGAGGCGAATCGATTGATGAACAGCTTGCCATTGCACAATCGCTAAAAAACAAACATCCCGGCATGATTGATTTCTTAGGCACATTTTCAGTCGAAAACTTTGGAAGTGAAAATTTTGTCGAAGAGACGATCAAACAAATCGACAAATGTATGCAAGCAGGCGCTAAAGGAATCAAGATATGGAAAAACATCGGGATGGTCCTGAAAGACAAGGAAGATAACTATGTGATGGCAGATCATCCGGCATTTGCACCTGTCTTCACATACCTCGAAAAAGAACATATACCGGTTGTGGCACATTTGGGCGAACCGCGCAACTGCTGGTTGCCTTACGAAGAAATCACAATGGAGAGCGATCTGAGTTATTACCGGAATAATCCGCAATACCATATGTACCAACACCCTGACGCGCCATCGTACGACGAACAAATCACAGCACGCGACAACCTGTTGAAATCTTATCCGCAACTCAATCTTTGTGGTGCACATATCGGAAGCCTCGAATGGAATTTAGATGAGGTAGCCCGCCGTTTCGATAAATATCCGAATTTCACCATCGACTTGTCGGCTCGAATGGGGCATGTACAATTGCATACCATCGAAAATCGCGAGAAAGTAAAGTCGTTCTTTATCAAATACAGCGACAGGATAACGTATGGATCGGATACGGGATTGGGTAACGTCACCAATATCGAACAACGCTGCCGTAACTTATACAATACATGGCGAGCGCATTGGCTATTTCTTGCTACCGGCGAAACCATCCCGGCCGACAAATTCAATACAGCCAACCCACCGGAACAAATTACCGGATTGCAATTACCCAAAAATGTGATTGACAACATTTTCGCTTCAAACTTTAGGCGTTTATTTAACTAACCCCGAGCTGCGCTTCGCTTGCACGGGGTTATTCAAATCACACGCCTACGGCGTTTATTTTAGATATCCCCGAGCTGTACTTCGCTTGCACGGGGTTATTCAAATCACACGCCTACGGCGTTCCAACTGATCCATTGTCAATTATCAATTGTCAATTGTCAATTATTCAGTGTAATATCTTATACAACAATTCTTTGAGTATATCGCCGTCGGTCAGTGATGAAGTGGCATCAATACCTTTTGAGCGGGCATCGGCTAAGCGTATTTCGTGGATAGCAGTAAACACTTTCATGGCTGAAAAGTTCCGAAGGCCTGACTGATAATCTTTGACCTGAACAGGATAACGAAAAGCCAATGTATTCATCAATGCTTTTTCCGACTTATCTTTCGAATAATGGCAAATCAATAAGTTGGAAAAATAATTGTATAATTCCGATAAAGTAAATTGAATCGGATGATTTTTGGCGTTTCGTGCGAAGTATAAAGCGATACGGTTTGCTTTCAAAATATTTTTATTGGCAATAGCGCTCTTGAGTTCAAAGTTATTAAAATCCTTACTGATACCTACATTGCGTTCGATTAATTCGGGTGTGATTTTCTTCACAGGTTTGTCTGCCAATAAAATAAGCAATTTATCCAATTCCTTGTTTAACAAATCCAAATCATTGCCCAAAAAGTCGGCCAGCATTTGAGCTGCTTTTCTATCGGTTTCAATCCGGCGTTGTAACATAGACTGAATGATAAATTCGGGCAATTCATAATCCTTGAATTTTTTCGATTCAAACAGGACTCCGTTCTTTTCGATCGCCGTCGCTAATGTTTTTCGTCGATCTAACTTTTTATATTTGTAATTAACAACTAAAATGGTCGATTTCAGCGGATTCTTTACATAGTTGGCTAAATGTTCGTGGTTATTGGCAGCCAGCCTCTCATCCATCAACTGCGCTTCGCGCACGACAACCAACTGATAATCCGACATCATAGGATATCTTCTGACTTCATTCAAGACACCTATGATGGTTGTATCTGCCCCGTAAAGGATAATCCGGTTAAAATCAATCTCGTTTTCTTTTAAGACATTGGTAAGCAATAAATCGGTAATCCGGTCTATAAAATAAGGTTCTTCACCCATTAAAAAATAGACAGGGTAGAAATTGCGGGCTTTGATATCGTTGCAGATTTCTTCGTAAGTAAATTCTTTCTTCGCCATGTAATTATTTAGTTTTCAGTTTTCAGTGTTCAGTTTTCAGCAATAAAAAATTATTCCACAATCCCGTTAAGGATTCAATATTGGTAGAATCAATCAATTATTCAATTATTCACAACTCATAATTGATTTCTACCAGCTAAACCGCAAATTGCGAACAGTCTTTTTCCCATCAATGATTTGTTTGAGTGCATCTATGCCTAATTCCACATGCTCGGTCGCAAATTTACGTGTAACCATACGATCGCTCTCTTCTGTTTTGATACCATCGGCTTCCATAGGTTTGTCGGAAATCATCAACAGTGCACCTGTTGGGATTTGGTTGGCAAAACCTGCAGTAAACAAGGTCGCTGTCTCCATATCTATTCCGGTGGCATGGGTCGATTTCAGGTAATTTTTGAACGATTGATCGTATTCCCAAACGCGGCGGTTGGTTGTATAGACAGTTCCTGTCCAGTAATCTTTGCCTTTGTCGCGGATGGCCGATGAGATGGCACGTAACATAGAAAAGGCGGGCAAAGAAGGTATTTCGGGAGGCAGGTAATCGTTCGATGTCCCTTCACCCCGGATGGCTGCTATGGGTAAGAGGTAATCGCCCGGATTATTAGATTTCTTCAAACCGCCGCATTTGCCTATGAATAAAACTGCTTTAGGCGCTATCGCCGACAGTAAGTCCATGATAGTTGCTGCATTGGCACTTCCCATTCCAAAATTAATGATCGTTATTTTCTCGTGCGAAGCACTGGGCATCGAACTTTGTAATCCCATGATGGGCACATCGAAATGCTTGGCAAACAATTCCACATATTTGGTGAAATTCGTCAGAAGGATGTATTCNGTAAAATCATCCAATTGTCTTTCCGTATANCNGGGAAGCCAATTTTCAACAATTTCTTGTTTCGTTTTCATATTCTTCTTATCTTTATTACTTTAATGAAGACAGGCTGCATCCCGGAAATAAAAATATGCAAGCATTTGTATTATTTCTCTCGATTTGCACTATCTTTGGTGACTGAATTCAACAAGCAAATATAGGAAATGCAATCGATAAATCTGCCAAATTACCCAAAAAAAATTTCACGACATGACGGAAAAACGGTTATTTACGATGTGACCAGGCGGAAAAATGTGGCATTGACACCTGAGGAATGGGTACGTCAACACTTTGTGAATTACTTGATTACAGAGAAGAATTATCCGAAAGAAAGGATTGCCAACGAAGTAACCGTATCACTGAACGGAATGTCGCGGCGATGCGACACGGTTGTATATAATCAGTTCCTCGAGCCCATCGTTATTGTAGAATATAAGGCGTCTTCCGTACCGATTACGCAAGATGTCTTTGAGCAAATCACACGGTATAACTATTGTCTGCACGTCAAAATCCTGATCGTCACCAACGGATTGGAGCATTATTGCTGCCGGATGGATTATGAAGCGGAATCGTATGCGTTTCTACAAGAAATTCCCGGGTATGAGGAAATTGAAAGATCGTAAGAATCCTTAAATCTTTAAATCCTTAAATTTTTAAATCCTTTGTTAATCCAAAAAAAAGTACGATTTATGGAATCAGTTTTAAAATAATCACGTATATTTGTCCGTCTGAAATAACAATAATTATTTACAAAATATAGAAACACACGTATGAATAGAAGAAATTTTTTACAAAAATCTGCTGTTTCGGCAGCAAGTTTGGGAATGGCGCCACTGTTAGGGCGTTCATACAGTTCGATTTACGGACAAGATTCACCAGGTAACAAAGTGAAAGTCGCATTAATCGGATGCCGCAGTCAGGGATTCGCCAATATGAATACATTTCTCGATTATCCCGAAGCTGAATGTGTGGCGCTCTGTGATGTTGACGATGAGTGGCTGAACAAACGTGCCGATGATGTATTGAAAAAAACAGGTAAAAAAGTGCCCAACCTTTACAAAGACTGGCGCCGCATTATTGACAACAAAGATGTGGATGTTGTGATTGTCGGCACCCCCGACCATTGGCATTGCTTGCCAACGGTTATGGCAGCGCAGGCAGGCAAGGATGTGTATGTCGAAAAACCGTTGTCCAACACCATCGAAGAATGTCTGTTGATGGTACAGGCAGCCCGCAAATACAACCGCATCGTGACGGTAGGCCAATGGCAGCGAAGCGATCCCCATTGGGATGAGGCGGCCGCTTACCTACGTGCCGGTAATATCGGAACTATCCGTACCGTCAAGGTATGGGCTTACCAGGACAGCAAACCAACACTGCCCAAAAAACCGGATAGCAATCCACCGGCAGGCGTTGATTACGACATGTGGTTAGGCCCGGCTCCTAAGCGACCGTTCAATGAGTATCGCTTTCACTACAACTTCCGTTTCTTTTGGGATTATGCAGGAGGCTTGATGGCCGACTGGGGTGTCCACCTGTTGGACTACGCACTCGAAGGGATGGGTGTTGGTCTGCCGGAACATATTTTCAGCGGCGGAGGTAAGTTTGCGTATCCCGACGATGCGATGGAGACACCTGATACGTTGATGGTAACCTACGCATATAAGAATTTCAATATGATTTGGGATCATGCCTGCGGAATCAATCACGGACTGTATGACAAGAAAGAAGGACTTGCCTTTTTCGGCGAAAAGGGAACCATGATATTGACCCGTGCCGGCTGGGAAGTCATTCCTGTTGTTGACGGCAATGTACCCCGCATGGAAGCTGTCCCGTTTAAGAGTGGCGAAAACAAAGGGTTATATAACCATGTCGGCAACTTCCTGAGTTGTATAAAAAGCCGTAAATTGCCTGCTGGTGATGTGGAAATAGGCTCGCGGATAGCCATCATGGCGCAGTTGGGCAATATCTCCTGCCGCCTGCAACGCGAAGTGCGTTGGGATAATGCAACAAACCGGTTCGTCAACGATAATGATGCGAATACATTAGCCAAAGCGGTTTACCGTGCCCCCTGGGAATTGCCGAAATTGTAGAGAAGGGGCGTGCCCCGTCTACTTTGTGTTTTTTTCTGACAAGCCGATAGG